>Ga0233449_1000442_pt1 | contig 49829 bp, 52 predicted proteins | sample SI_124_October20_FD_183012 | JGI IMG/M metagenome (GOLD analysis project Ga0233449, IMG submission 183012) | Seawater microbial communities from Saanich Inlet, British Columbia, Canada - SI_124_October2016_200_MG | ecosystem: Environmental > Aquatic > Marine > Inlet | place: Canada: British...
GTAATGTTTGGGAAATGCAACCTGATACAACGAATAAACACCCAGCACCTTTTCCTTTAGAGTTACCAACAAAGTGTATAACTTATTATTCCTATGAGGGATGGACTGTGCTTGACCCATTTATGGGTAGTGGAACAACAGGAGTGGCAGCAAAAAACCTAAACAGAAAGTTCATAGGGATAGAGCTTGATCAGGAATATTTCAAGATAGCACAGGAACGCATCAGTGCCGTCTAACGCCTTTGTTAACTTGCTGGCGTTTATCGCCAGTCGAGTTGAACTATTTGTTAGACATTACCAGAGAGGATAGGAAATGGAAGGTTTTATTTTAAAAGCTCCAATTGAAATAGAGATGCAAATTAGCGTTATTAACATTGATGACCCTTCACAACTTGGGACAGTAACTTACGGGCTTAGGAATGGTGAGTTTCCAACCAAAGAGGACATGCAAGCAGCGTTAAAAAAGTTTGAAAATGAAGAAATGCCAGAGGGTTTTCGCCTAATGACTAAAAGAGAGTTCTTTGACAAGCTTATTCGTGAAAAGACTGGAAGCCGTGAACGTTTTGCATTACCCGGTGGTGATGATTGGAATGTCTAACGCCAAGCTAACCGGACACAAACGGCTCCTTGTTTGTGGTCCGTGTTGAGCGACTTGTTATATTACGTTTTGGAGATTGTTATGACGGCTGGGAGAAAAGTAAACACTGGTTCTACGGATTGGAACACGCCCCCAAAGTATGTAGACGCTGTGAGAGATGCCCTTGGGAGGATAGAATTTGACCCATGCTCAAATAGCTCATCGATAGTGGGTGCTGATGTTGAACTGCACAGCGGTGGGCTTGATGAGGACTGGGATAAATATAACACCATATTTGTAAACCCACCTTACGGATTTGGGATAGCAGATTGGTTAAAGAAGTGCGCGAATGCGAAGGGGGATGTTATTGCGTTAATACCAGTCGCACCGAACACTAAGCACTGGAAGAAATCGGTATTTACTGCTAATGCAATATGCTTTTTAGCCGATACAAGACTTCGTTTTATGATAAATGGGAATGTGAATAATAAAGGTGCAAGCATGGCCTGTTGCACAGTATTTTGGGGTAAAGACAGTGCCAGATTTGTGGATGTATTTAGCAAGTTTGGCACATGTGTAAAAGTAATATAACAGTGGACTATACGGAAATATAAATATGACCAAATACGCAGCAATATCACTAGACAGGCTAGAGGAGATACAACAACATGCGGATGATACTAGAGAAGAATGAGTTGACGCATAGTTAGGCTGAAGCTAATAGAGAGATAATTATTATGAAACACAACCAAACAATTAAACAAGCGATTGATGCTCTATTAGTTGCTATGAGTCACATCGACCCTTGTGATACAGACGCATTCACACAAGGAAATGATGCTATTCAAGCCCTACGTGAATATCAAGGTGAATGGATTAGTGTAGAAGATAAGCCTGTTCCTATAGATGAAAAGGTAATGCTCTGCTTCCCCTTAGCTAATAATGAGTATTACATCTGCTCAGGTTATATTGCGCTTGAGGACGGATCTGTATGGGCTGATAGTGATGTTGGTGAGATAGGTTACCTATCGTGTGATATATCACATTGGCAATCACTGCCTGAGCCACCAATGAATACAGGGGATGATAAATGAAACACATAGACAAACTAACACCCGACCAACTCAACCACCTTGTAGCTAAGGCACAGTGGAAGTTAAAGAAACGTGAATTCGGAGACCATTACAATACCGTAGATACGGTTGATTATTGGATTGAAAAGAAAAAGATATGGCTTAGTGAATACGACCCCTGTCACAACGGTCAGCAAGCGATGGATTTGTTGAAGAAATATAGTATCTACTTGGAACCGTTTTGGATAACGAGTAACAACATACCTTGGATAGCTTTATGTGAAAAAGCGACCGAGATAGATTGGCAAGAAGCAGATACACCAGAGCGAGCAATAACACTAGCAGTAATTGCGTCGAAGTGGGGAACTGAGATTGATGAGGAATTACTATATGCCTAAATACAGAGTCTATGCCGATGGAGCTGAGATTGCTGGCGGGGAGATTGAAGAATGAAACACATAGACAGACTAACAGAGCAGCAACTCAATCGTCTTGCAGCATTGGCACAGGAGTGGACAGCAGAAAATATAACATCTAACGTAGGGGACAATAGAGAAAGTTTCCCTTGTTGGCGTACACATAAAGGTATTGAACCTGTAGGCAACTACACCCCAACCACCAATGGTCAGCAAGCGATGGATCTTCAGAAGAGATTTCATGTAGATGTAACTTACACGTATTCTATAGATGAAGTTCATGAGGAATTAGATGAGTCTGAATGGGTTGAGGCAGTAGTGTATCTGCAGTCTTGTGATTCGCCGAGTATTCGCAGCTCTACACCAGAGCGAGCAATAACACTGGCAGTAATTGCATCGAAGTGGGGAACTGAGATTGACGAAGGATTATTGAAATGACTAAACAAGCAGTGGTATCAGTGAAGAAGCTGGAGGCTAAGAAAGCAAAGTTCAGGAAACTTGCAGCACGCCACAAACTGCAAGAGTACGACGACAAATTATGGAAAAAACTAAATGATAATAACACTTGAACATATCACCCCCAACGCTGAAGAGCTAATCAGCAAATACAGTGCTGTCTGCTATAACAGTGACACCACTGACCCAATCAAGAATAACAAGCGTATTAAGCACCTGATGAAGGTCAAGCACCTGTCAACACTGCGACACGCCATTGCCACCTTCAGAGTTGAGGGTATCAGTCGTGCATGTAGTCATCAGTTTGTACGGTCAAAGCATTTGGATTTCTTACAGAGAAGTCAGAGGTATTGTAGTGAAGATGGGTTTGAAGTGGTGAAACCTGAAATGACTGTAGTGCAGGAGCTATGCTTCCAAGAAACTATAACTCACATACACTCTACTTATGATGCGCTTGTAGCTTCAGGTATGAAGAAAGAAGATGCCCGTATGGTGCTACCTAATGCCGCTACCACTGAACTAATTGTCACAGGCAACCTACAGAGTTGGAAAGATTTTATTGCTCTACGTACAGTACCAGCAGCTCAGTATGAGATCAGACAAGTGGCTCTTGGTATTGAGAGAGTGTTACAGGCTGAATGCCCTAATGTATTTGGAGAACTGAACAATGAGTAAAGAAGAAAAGAGCTGCAACACCTGTTATTTCTCATGCAATGAGAAGGAAACTGATATTTGCTTTCAAAGCGGGCAGAAGTGCTGGGAACCAGCAAAGCCTCGAATTTCAGACCCTGTTGAAGTGGAAGATGTACTAATCCCCCAAGAAACCCTAGATTCAATAGCTACACCTAAAACTGATAAAGAGATTGAGGACTCTCATGAGGCTCTCACATTCGGCCCTCTGGAGACTGATCCTAACGGGGCAGACCAACATACAGCAGGGGCTAAACTAGACGCTGGTAAGCCCCGTATGAGCCTTGTACTGGGGGGTTTTGCTACAGCCCTAGAGCAAGTAGCTAGAGTAGGCACACATGGAGCTGATAAGTACAGTGATAATGGCTGGAAGGAATTAGTTAACGGGGAGGATCGTTATCTAGATGCTGCTCTACGCCATATATTGAAACATTTGAAAGGGGAAATAGTAGACCCTGATTTTGGTGAAACCCATTTAGCTCATGCCAGTTGGAATCTGCTAGCTGCTATTGAATTCAGAGAAAAGGAAAAATAATGAAACCACTATGTGTTTACCATGCCCATTGTTCTGATGGGTTAGCTGCAGGATTTAAGGAAGAACTATGAAACTACACGGCGAAGAAATTAAAGCTGGTGATAAGGTTTGGGATATTATTGAGGGTTGGGTAATAGTAGAGCGAATAGACTCAAACAATTTCCCGATTGTTGTTAGCGGACACTCATATAACAGCAAAGGGAAAGACAACACGCTAGATATCAACCCCACTATCTTCTGGGATGAGGTACACATCACTCCACCCCCTAAACCTAAACCTAAGCCTGAGATCGACTGGTCTAAAGTACCGGAGAATACATTGGTCAGAGTGTGGGACAGGGATTGGGAGAACCACAGAATTGCTGAGTACCATGGGTATGATACAGACCTGTCCCCCCTGCATCACTGGATAAAAGGCACTCGCAGTAACAACATATACAAACATTGTGAGCTTCACGAATCAGTCACCCCACTGCCTGAGTGGTACAAATAAAGAGAACACTCACCAAGGAGATGGCACCATGCACGAACAAGAGTTCAAGGTAACAAACCTGAATGACGATAGAAGCGTCTTTTTTTTCAGGCACTGTATGCGCTCTGCATACTGGCACGCAACAGAGTACATAACCAGAAATAAGGGGAAGTTCCCTATGAAACTGTATCAGCTAAACAGGAGCTGCTTCGGCCCAAAATGGGTAGAGTCAAGATAACCGAAAAGTTCAAACTTTTACCGAACCCACCATAGCAAGGTGGGTTTTTTATTGGGCGACCAATTGGTCGCATCAAATGGAGATAGCACCATGACAACAGCAGTAAATCTAGTAACCAATACCGAACTTAGCTTCGGACAAGAAGTCCCCCCACTCTTCGCAGTCTGTTACGGATACTGTGAAGAGCGGCATCTCCTATCTGGCCTGTTTAAAGCTGTGCATGACGGCAACCTGATTGAGTTCAGCAAGCACCTTCCAGTTAGCGTAGGGGTTGACACCGTAGCATGTGGAGACTGGGCAACACTCACCAAGAAGATAGCACCATGAATACTTATAGTAGTAGGCATGGATTGACCACCCATCCCGTTATACGGATTTTACCGGCCTCGTCAACCGCTTTAATTGGAGCGTTTAATATGAAAAAAACAGTATATATAGTAGCTGAATCATTGCATGAAGCATGGCTGAAAACAGCACCGTTGGTAGGGCCTGGCGGCAACCAGTGGTGTTCTTGTGAACTCCTGGACATGTATAGCCGTTACCCCTATGCGAACTATGAAAATTTGTTTACAGAGAGCCTCACCCGTTATGCAGACAGCGAGCTCTTTTTTGTCGGTGGTTGGGATAATTGAGGAATAAATGATGAAAATCTACAAAAAACAGTCGGTCAATTTCATCGACCTACAGACAAAAATTAAGGAATTGTATGCCGAAATGGGATGATAAAAAGAATGCTTATATTGTATTAGAAAGCAAAGGAATAGAATAATGAAATACTGGCATAAAAGGGTTGAGGTCAGCAGTTTTTACGATTTGGAACCGGAATTCCAAATCGAAGAGCTGGAGTATTACGGTATAGAGGTAAAGGAAAATAGTTATTTTATCTCTGAAAATGGTGAATATTGGAGTATGGGAAACTTTATGCGCTCGTCGGGTGGTCGGTACGACGGGGTAATGGGTGTCACCAACACGAGCGCGATTGGTGTTGTTTTGTCGTGCAGTGGCGATAGCGCTGTTTTACAGTGTTTTGGATAGACGTATAACAACGTGAGTAACGGGTATTAACAGGCGTGATTATTAAAGAAATGGAGCTGAGAACATGAAAATAGAAGGAAGAGTATTACAAGCGGTGGCGCTTGCAGCAGCAGTAAAGGACGTACGCTATTACCTGAACGGTGTACACGTTGATAATGTACACATCGAAGCGAGTAACGGCCACATGGTAGCAAGAGTAGCGCATACGTACAATATGGAGGTGCCGGAATGGATGCCACAACATGGCGTGATTATCCCCAATGATGTCATCACTGGTTTGTTTCGTGGACTGACAGCTAAACAGAAACGAGAATGCGTAGTGGTACTGGATGAAGTAGAAGGCAGAGTAACTGTATCAACGGAAGGTAGAACAATAATCGTTGATACGGATCACTATAGTAAGTTCCCAGATATAAGGAAGGTGATACCAGTGGAGCCGCATCATAGACCAGTGGAGGCACCATCCGTTATTGGTTTTAATTGGGAGTACATGGCGACGTTTCAGAAGATTAGACAGGTTATGGAGGGTAACACTAAAAAGGGTTTTGAAGAGGTGGGCTTAGAGACTCCGACAGAATCCGATCCGATGGGACCCTGCAGAGTCTCATTCCCCGGGATGAGTGAGTTTGTTGGGGCGCTTATGCCGATGAAGATTGCGGATTAATGGAGAATAGAACAATGATTAAAGTACACAATAGATTTCACAATACAGACTATACAATCAGATTAAATGATTACATTTCCCTATATGATGTCCTTTACTATGCGCAAGCTGGAGGACACAAGAAAGCTGAACAAATTGTTTCACGCATGAATAGAAAGCTATGTCCGCATAATAGGCGCGGGTGTGGATGCCATCATATGGACGATGAGGTAATAGAAGAATGAACGAAGAAACTACAGAAGTTAAGAAAGAAACTAAAAACGAGATAATCGCACGATTGAATGCTGAGATTGAAGCCCTCAAAAAAGAATTAGCTTCAAGCAAATCATCTACCAATATGTATCGTGAAAACGCAGAGAATGCGGGGGGTCAGATCAGAGAACTCCATTCTCTGTTTGACAGCGTTGGAGTGCCACGTAAACAAGACGAAGATAACTGCTCTTATGCCTACGATTACACAATCATGGCCCGTTTCGCTAGCTACTTGCAGACTATGACAATGAAGCACATGGAGCTACTAGCTAAAACTAATTAAGGAAACACATCATGGATCATATCCAAATTAATTCTGAACAGGCTGTGCCTGCTATTCTCAAGATCCTTAAAGCTAACCTTACTCCAATGGTGGCAGGGTCCCCAGGAATTGGAAAATCAGATATCGTAGCTCAGATTGCTAAGAAGTATAATCTCAAGCTAATTGATGTACGGTTAGCTCAAGCAGATCCAGTCGATCTAATGGGCTACCCTGTGCTCAATAAAGACAGTACTCGTATGGAGTATGCACCATCTAAATTGTTCCCTCTAGAGGGTCTAGACACCCCTGAGGAAGGTACAAATGGATGGTTAGTGTTCTTAGATGAGTTGACCTCAGCACCTCTCAGCGTCCAGTCAGCGGCGTATAAGATCATCTTAGATCGTAAGGTAGACCAACGTAGCATTCATAGTAAAGTAGCCTTTGTTGCTGCAGGTAACCACTCTACTGATAATGCTATCGTGAATCGAATGTCTACTGCTTTACAGTCACGATTGGTGCATCTAAATCTAAATGTAGATCATCAAGCTTGGCTAGACTGGGCTAATGATAATCGACTAGATCACAGGATCATTTCCTTCATCAAGTTCCGTCCTGAACTGTTGCATAAGTTTGATCCTAAGCATGATGACAATACTTTTGCCTCTCCACGGACATGGCATTTTCTGTCAAAAATTATACAGAACACAGAACACTTCGATACTACAGACTTTGCTGTAATGGCAGGAACAGTAGGTAGAGGAGCAGCAGTTGAGTTCAATACATATAGTTCAATCTATCAGGATCTTCCTGATATCGATGATCTAATTGCAAATCCTAATAGTTTTAATGTACCTAGAGAACCTAGTCATCAATATGCAATGACTACCCTTCTCAGTCATAATATGAAAGGAGATGCAGTAGATCCACTAATGACAGTTCTTGAGCAACTACCCCTAGAATTCCAAACAGTAGCTCTACGGGATATTCATGCTATGTACCCAGATCTGAGATCTCATCCCAGGATTATTAACTGGGTCAGTAAGAACGCAGACAAACTATTCCAGTAAGGAGATCCTATGTCACTAGTATTATCAGGTGATACAGAAGAGAGGCTACAACACACCAAGATTGAGCTAATGACTAAATCGGTGTTCTTGTCTTCAATCTGCCTAGGGCTCAAACATGTAGTTAGTACTCAGGTGCCTACTGCAGGTACTAATGGCAAGGTTGTTTATTACAATCCAGACTTTGTAGCTAAACTAACTAAAGGAGAGCTCATAGGTCTTTTAGCTCATGAAGTATGGCATGTTGCTTTCCGTCATATGCTACGTAAAGGAGATAGAGATCCTGAACGCTGGAATATAGCAGGAGATCATGTTATTAACTTGCTACTACTTGCTGATGGTTTTGAATTACCTGAGGGAGGGTGTTATGACGAGCAGTACACAGGCATGACCACAGAGCAGGTATATAACCTCCTACCTAAAGATCCTGAGGATGAGGGTGGAATGGGAGGAGATATCCTGTACCCAGGAGCTGATGAACAACCAGGTGATTCTCCTACCACCCCTGAAGAAGTAGAGATCAGTGTGAATGAGATTATCAACCGTGCTCATATGCAAGATATGGTAGCTAATCAAAATGCAGGTAATTTACCTGCAGAGATAGCAAGATTGATTGAAGAGGTAAATAATCCTAAGTTACCTTGGTATGAGTTACTACAACGCTTCCTCTCTGACTTCAATAAGGATGACTACTCATGGTCTAGACCTAACAAACGGTTTATGCCTCATACCTATCTGCCTTCACAGTATTCAGCAACTCTGGGACATATCACTATAGCTATTGATACTAGTGGTTCTGTCACAACTGCTGAATTGAAAGCTATGCTCAGCGAAATTGAGAGTATACGTCAGCACTTCCACCCAGAGACTCTAGAAATTATCGACTGTGACTGGGATATTCATAATATTTTCCAGGTAACAGATGATCAGGATATTTTAGATCTAGAGTTTACTGGTGGCGGGGGAACTTCCTTCCATCCTGTTATTGAGTATTGTGATCAAATACAACCACAAGCTCTGATCTATTTCACAGATTTATATGCTGAAAGTGTTGAGACAGAACCTGATTATCCAATTCTTTGGATATGCACTTCAGACCATCCTCCTGCAAAAGTAGGAGATACTATTTACCTAGACTTGGATTCCTAATGATTATTGCAGCCCCTATCCCAACATTTGAAGATATACACGATATACACATGTTTTTGTATGAGTTGATTCATGTTCCTGTAGGTAGCCTACCTGAGAGTTTTGAGGGGGCGTTATCTCAGATCCCAGAAAAAGATAAGGAAGATACTATTAGAGTTCTACGCTCACACATCATTCCTCTCTTAGTTAGTACTGTTCTGGGAGCTCTCTTAAAAAGAGGACACACCGATATGGACGCTATTAACGAATATATAGTTAATACTGTGCGGAGTGCTTTAGAAGCAGGTAGAGCCGCACAAGAGGATGAGCATTATGAAAATAACGCAACTCAGCACTAACTTTGATTACGATGACATCACTACTGTCATCCTAGTTAAAGAAAGTTCAGTTGATAAGGAGAAGGCTCTAGAGCATTATGTAGATGCTTACGATGTTCTAAAAGCAGAAACTACAGTTGTGCTTCCTCTCCTGTACAACAAAAACAAAATACCAGCTAAACTAGGAAAAGCTTATCTAGATATTCTACAGAAAGAATTAACTCATTTCCCTAATCTAAAAAACCTAGTTGTAGCTGATTCTAATTATTTCAAATTCATTACTAAGGTAGTGAAAGTGACTAATACCTACGGTGTTCCTTACCAAGGTAAATACTCTGGATATGAAGATTACCAATGTGTGTATGTATCTAGTTACTTCTCTTTGTTTTATACCCCAGCTAATGTGAATATTATCCGGGAAGGAATATCTGCATTAGTTAAAGTAAAAACAGCAGACTTTATTCATAGTGCTGTCTACTGTAATAATGCAGATACTACTGTAGAGTTTCTAGATACGTTGTATCAGTATCCAGTATTGACTATGGATATTGAAACTACAGGATTACCATTAGATAGTGCTATTGTCACTGCAGGCTTTGCTTGGGACAAACATAATGGTGGAGTCATTGATACCTACACTGTAGGTACATATCATTTAGCTAGATTCCTGGAGCAGTACAAAGGTAAATTAATATTCCATGGTGGGCTGTTTGACCTCAAACTACTCATCACTAATCTATGGATGGAAGATCCTCAGGATTATGTAGGAATGCAGAAAGGGTTGAATATATTTAATAATGTAGACGATACTATGCTGCTTACTTATCTAGCAACTAATAGTACAACTGACGTTCCTCTGTCTCTGAAGTTTAATGCTATGGAGTACACAGGTAATTATGCAGTAGAGGTAGAAAAAGCTCTATTAGTTCCTAGGGCTGAGCTAATGGAATATAACTTGATTGATTGCCTAGCTACATGGTTTGTATATGAGGAGCGTTTACCTCAAGTAATTACAGATGATCAGTATGCTATATACCAGACTATTTTCAAACCTTCAATTAAACCTCTTCTCAAGATGATGATCGTTGGACTCCCAATTGATCTAGCTAGAGTAGATGTCGTAGAGAAAGAGATTACGAAAATTAGAGATACTCACTTAGCTAATCTAATGAGTAATCCAGTTATTGTGAAATTCAATTCTCGTTTACAAATATTAGCAACTGAGCTAAAGAATGCTAAATTAAAAACTAAGGTTGTGACAGTACAGGATTTTGCTCATGTAGTTTTGAATCCTAATTCTCCTAAACAATTGGCTCTCCTATTCTTTGATGAATTAGGGTATGAGTCTATTATGAAAACTGAGACAGGAGACCCTGCTACTGGGGCTAAGGTACTTAAACGCCTGAAGCATCAGATGACAGAGCCTAACCATATTGCTGCTATTGAAGATATTATTGAATTCGGTAAAGCAGACAAAGTAGTAGGTACTTTCATCAAAGCCTTCAAACAAGTAAATGACGGTTTCCTTCATGGGAATTTAAAACTAGGGGGTACTCAATCAGGGAGGTTGTCTAGTAACTCGCCCAATTTACAGAATCTCCCTAGTGGTAGTACTTATGGTAAGTTAGTTAAGTCATGCTTCATTGCCAAGAAAGATTGGTTATTCGCAGGCGCAGATCTCAGCTCCCTTGAGGATCGTATCAACGCTCTATTGAGTAAAGATCCTAACAAGATCAAAGTCTATACTGATGGGTATGATGGTCACTGTCTAAGGGCTCATGCTTACTTTGGAGATCAGATGACTGGGATTGATGCTAATAGTGTTGCAAGCATTAATTCAATTGAAGTGGAATACGAGGCATTACGACAAAAAAGTAAAGTCCCTACCTTCGCACTAACCTATGATGGGACCTGGCACACTCTACACAAAAACTTAGGCCTCCCTGTCGAAGAAGCTAAAAGTATTGAGGCTAATTATCATGAGTTATATAAAGTATCAGATGAATTCTCACGGAAGAATGTGGAGTTCGCTAATAATCATGGATACATGGAGTGTGCCTTTGGCTTGCGTATTCGTACCCCTATTCTCGCAAAGTGCGTAGCAGGTAGTACCAAGACTCCTAAGGCTGCTGAGGATGAATCTAGAAGTGCTAACAATGCAGTAACCCAGTCCTGGGGGATGCTTGTTAATCGGGCACTAGCTGCCACGAATGCACGAATTGAAAACTCCCCCCATGCTTTTGATATCTTGCCAGTTAATACAATCCATGATGCAGGTTACTTTATGGTCAGGAATACTCCTGAAGCAGTAAAGTTTCTGAATGACACACTGATTGAAGAAATGGAGTGGAATGATCATCCATTGATTAAATCTACAGATGTTCCTATGAAAGCCTCTCTAGAAATTGGACCTAGTTGGGATAAGATTAAAAAGATCCCAAATAGAATAACCCTAGAGGAATTAAAAGAACATGAACTATTCAAATGATCAGTTACAAGCTCTGAGAGATATCGAAGATTTTCTCCATGATAATGATCAACGAGCGTATGTATTAACAGGCCATGCAGGTACTGGGAAAACTACTATTGTAAGGCATATATGTGAAACTATTCACCGTCATACTCCTTTTGATCTACGGTTGTCAGCGACTACTCACAAAGCATCTAAAGTACTATCAAAAGTATTAGGGGACACAGTACATACCATCCATAGTTTATTAGGCCTCCGGCCTGCTGGGGTGGATAAGTTTGGTAATCAAATTTTCAAAGCTTCTAAAACTAAAGATCTCTGGATACGTACTGTGGTGATTGTTGATGAAGCATCAATGATAGATCAGAACCTTTTACAGTTGATCGCTACTAAAGCTAAAGAAGAGAAAGCTAAAATATTATTCGTAGGAGATCCTTATCAATTACCTCCAATCAAATCCCGATGTGCTGTATTTGATAATAGCTTGCCTACTTCAAAACTATCCACTATTCATAGACAATATGCTCAAAGTCCTATTGTAGTTGAAGCTGAAAAATATAGAGCTTTTCTACAGAATGATAAGTTACCTTTTCCTACATTGGAAAATAACTTACATAAAGGTGAAGGAGTACATTTATTAGATAAGAAAGCTTTCATGCAAAAGCTGATGGCTGAATATAATAATTTCATAGAAGGGGATACTGTAAATACTGCTGTGTGTACTTACACAAACAAAGCAGCTATACACTATAACCAGATGATACGGAAACGTATCCACTTCATGGAGCCTACGTTAAAACCTTACTACCCTGGAGAAGTTCTGGTAGCAGCTGCTCCTTATCTACTACAAGGGAAAGTTGCAATTAATAATGATGCAAGTGTACGTGTTATTGAAGATGTTACGTCTACTGCCTCAAGCCCTTTATTTGCCACATTACCAGATGTTCCTACCCGTCAACTGAAAATACATAATGGGAAAAGCTCCTTAACTGTAAAAGTCACAACTTCTCCTGAGAAACTAGAAAAGGCTATCAAAGAGATGAAAGACAAAGCTCTGACAGCTCAACGACAATTGAAGAATATCCCACGTAGTGATTCATCAGCTTATTTTCATGCAGACAAGCAACGTAAGACAGCCTGGGCTACTTATTATACGTTCAAGGATTCATTCGCAGATCTTAGATCACCCTACGCAGGTACCACTCACAAGGCTCAGGGCAGTACCTATGAACGGGTATACATTGATCTAGCTGACATTCAACGCTGCACTGTAGCGTCCACCAGAGCCCGTCTACTGTACGTAGCTCTCACCCGTGCATCAGATGATGTATTCATCTGCATTAACTAAGGAACTATCCTATGGAACCCATTTACACCAACAAGCATAATGTCTCAATCCCTCTAGCTGTTTTTCTGATGTTTGACAATTATGATCATGATGGCAGAACTAACACAATCAGTGCTACTTCTATTATCAAACCTCTACGTCAGCTGGCTCTACGTAAGTTGTACCCTGAAGTCTCCAAGTCTATCGATATTAGTGGACTGGTAGCCTCTCGTATGGGGTCAGCTATCCATGATGGATGTGAGCAGGCCTGGACAGACAATGACAATATCACTAAGGCATTTACCGCACTAGGTCTAACTAAGTTGATTCCTAGGCTACAAATTAACCCTACAAAACCTCTAGAGAATGATGAGATTGGAGTCTATGTAGAGCAGCGTCATGAGAAGCCTATTGGTGATTACATCATCACAGGTAAATATGACCTAGTACTCGATGGAAGACTGGTGGACTACAAATCAACCAGTGTCTGGGGTTATATCTATGACTCCAATGCGCTCAAATACACTCAGCAAGGAAGCATCTACCGTTGGTTGTCTCCTCATATTATCAAAGACGATAAGATGGAAATTGAGTACATGTTTACTGACTGGTCAGCTGCTGAAGCCTTACGTAAACCTACGTATCCTCAATTACGAGTACTGTCAAAAAACTACCCTTTGTGGTCAGAATCGGAGACAGAGACCTACATTCGTGATAAGTTAGCCGCCCTTGATAGCATCCTAACTCAAGGAGAATCTGGTCTTCCACTATGTAATTCAGAGGAATTGTGGGAGTCAGAGACTGTGTATAAATACTACAAGAATCCCAATAACACTAAACGAGCTACAAAGAATTTCCCTACAAAAACTGAGGCAGATGCTAGGCACTCAGCTGATGGGTTTGTAGGTAGCGTAGTCGAAGTGAAAGGACAGGTTAAGGCTTGTCGTTATTGTGATGTTGTAGGCGTGTGTAGCCAAGCTAAGAACCTCGTAGCCTCTGGCCGTTTAACTCTAGAACAATAAGGAGCTGTATATGTACTTCCCTTTTTCAGAGGAAGTTGTCGATGTATTGGTAGCTAAGACTCAATCTCAAAATCGTCACTTCTTCAGAATTCTCACTGCTTATCATCTCAGCAAGATAGCATCTATGATGAGAGTAAACATTCAAACTAAAGATAGAGGAGTAATCCCTGTAAACACATATGCCCTTAATCTGATGCCTTCAGGTGCAGGTAAAGGGTTCTCTACTAATTTGATTGAAGCTATCTGTGAGCCCTTCAAATTTAAGTTCTTGAGTCATGTATTCCCTACTCAGAGCAAAGCTCATCTTACTATGCTTGCAGCTAAAAAGAAGAAGGCGTTGCAAGTAGCAATGCCTAATAAAACAATTAGTGATAAAGAAGTATTAGAGCGTTATGAGAAAGAGTTTGATGAACTAGGAGTTCTAGCTTTTAGTTTCGATAGTGGTACAGCCCCTGCTGTGAAGCAGATGCGTCAGAAACTATTACTAGCTAATGCTGGTTCCATGAATTTGGAACTAGATGAGGTAGGTTCTAATATCACTAATAATGTAGATATTATGAATGTCTTCCTAGAGCTGTATGACGTAGGGAAGATCAAGCAGAAGCTCATTAAGAATACAGCAGAGAATAAGCGTATGGAGGAGATCGAGGGTCTCACTCCTACAAATATGCTGCTGTTTGGTACCCCTACTAAGTTACTAGATGGTAGTAAGACTGAAGATGATTTCATGCAAATGCTGGAGACAGGATATGCACGAAGATTGCTGTTTGGCTACGATACTGCCATTCACAAAGATCTATCACTGACTGCAGAGGAACGATATGCAGCACTGACTGATTCAAATATGAATGCTCTAGGAAAGCAGGTTACTGATCAGATCGGTAAATTGGCAGACAATGCTCTATTTAATCGAGTACTCACAATATCAGAGGAGAACACCAAATATCTCATACACTATCAGATTGGCTGTGAGCGTAAAGCAGCGACTCTGAGGGATCACCAGGAGATCCATAAGGCAGAGCTCTCACATCGCTACTACAAGGCTCTTAAGCTAGCTGGAGCGTATGCTTTTGCTGATATGACCATGGAGATCTCTAAGGATCATCTGGATTGTGCTATTCAGCTAGTGGAGGACTCAGGTGAAGCCTTTGATCGGTTGATGGCTAAGGAAGGCCCTTATGTACGATTAGCTAAGTACCTCTCTAACATTGGTAGAGAAGTTACTCAGGTAGATCTAGTAGAGGAACTACCCTTCTATAAAGGCAATGAAGGTCAGAAGCGTGAGCTAATGAATCTAGCTATTGCTCATGGGTACCACAACAATATCATTATTAGGAAGAAGCTCAGAGAAGGTATTGAGTTCTTTGAAGGAGAGTCACTACAGGAAGTTGAACTAGATAAATTACATGTAGCTTACAGTACAGATATCACACATAACTTCAAAGCTGACGTAGCTAGATTTGATCAACTACATAAGATGACCTGTGCTAAGGGTATTCATTATACTGCCCATAGTTTTGAGAATGGGCACCGAGCTGGTGATAATGCACTTCCAGGATTTGATCTAGTAATTCTAGATATCGATCACGGTATTCAAATTAGTACTGTTCAGACTCTCCTGCAGGAATACTCTTATTTGATTGCTACAACTAAGAGGCACACTGAAGAGAATCCTAGATTTAGATTGATTCTTCCTATGTCTCATTATCTGAAACTAGATAAGAAAGACTACAGTGAGTTCATGACTAATATCTTTAAATGGGTACCATTTGAAGTAGATGAAGCTACGAAGGATATTGCACGTAAGTGGGAAGGATTTAATGGAGACCATTACTACAACCAAGGTGCTACTTTGGATGTGACTCAATTCATTCCTCAAACTAAACGAGCAGAGGATCGCTCAAATACTATGATGAACCAGGAAGCTCTCACAAATATGGAGCGCTGGTTCTTTAACAATATCCAAGTAGGTAATCGAGCTACTATGCTATTCCGATTCGGCTGTGTGTTATCTGACCAAGGGCTGAGTCTTGCTGAAGTAAGTACGAAAGTACATGCCTTCAATAAACAACTCACCCACCCATTATCTGAAGAAGAGATTACCAATACTACTATTGTGTCTCTAGCTAAGAAAACCCAAGGACCTTAAAATGAATAATAATCTTGTATTGATCGGTGGCAAATCAGCCACTGGTAAGAGTGCTAGCCTAGCTGGTATTCAAAAACCTGAAGGGGTTATCTATCTCAATTGTGAGAATAATAAGAAGCTCCCTTTTAATAGTAAGTTTAAAGAACTTACAGTCACAGATCCTTTGACAGTGTACCAAGCATTTACTGAAGCTGAGAAGATGCCGGATACTCATACTATCATTATTGATAGTTTGACGTATCTAATGGATATGTACGAGAGTACTAAAGTACTACCTTCTACCAACACGATGAAAGCGTGGGGAGACTATGCACAGTATCTCAAAATACTGATGTCTCAGTACGTAGCTAAATCTACTAAGAATGTAATCTTCCTAGCTCATACTTCTGATGTGTACAATGAATCTGAAATGGTCAATGAGACATTGGTGAAAGTTAAAGGGTCTCTGATGAACACTGGTGTAGAGAGTTTCTTCTCTACTGTTATTTCAGTTAAGAAGATGCCTATTACTAAGCTCAGTAACTCTGAATCACCTATGTTGGTGTACACAGATGATGAGAAGGAACTTGAATTTAAGTATGTGTACCAGACCCGTTTAACTAAGGATACGGTAAATGAGAGGATGAGATCTCCCATTGGAATGTGGAATATTAAAGAGACTTACATCGATAATAATATTCAGCATGTACTGGATCGTTTGCATACTTACTACACTCCTTGATACTATTGATCGGTGGTATAGCATCATTCTCTGAATAAGAGAGTAACGAGCCACTGATGTGAAAATCTGATGCAGGGTAAGATCATGGATCTTCCTTATGGGTCAGAGCGAGGCTTACCCCAACTGAAGAGTTGAGAAATACTAGTCCTTACACCACAATGTAAGGCGTTAATAACTGACTGGCTGTAGATAACTGCCGATGGTCAGGTTTGAGGGAGCCAGTCAGGGTATCTCCTTGTGCCCTCAGACACACCATCACTTATTCTAATTACTTACATAAGGCATACACACATCGTATGAAAATCGATCAAAAGATTACAGGGTTCAGTGTTAAATCCCCTGATACCCCAGAAATAGAGAAAGTACCGGAACCTATAGTAGTACAACCAACTGTGAAGAAGAAACTAAAACGACCAGATATTCTATGGGGAGTGACTGTTAAAGTTACTACCCCAGATTGTAATATTTACACTACTGTAAATTGTGATGAATCTGGTAGACCTTTAGAGATCTTCTTTTTTAGCTCTCATCTAGAATCTCAAGAATGGGTAGCTTTAGCTACACGCTTGGCATCTTCTATGTTGCGTAGTAATGACTCTGATATTGGAAGTTTACCTTTCATCTCCAGAGAGTTCATCAAAACTGAATCCCCTGGTAAATATCTAGCTAAGATTCTGGATCAGAAGAAAGGTGAAATGACCAATGGGGTAATTGCCCATCTAGGAAAAACACTACATGCAATCGATAAACGACTCAAAGCCAAAGCCAAAATTGACCAACAAGCAGAAGCCGCTAAAGAAGTTAAAGTGGCCCCTGCTGATACTCCCCCCAGTGAATCTATGGAATCTACCGAATCAGAACCTAAACCAGAAGTAACTTCTGCAGGTACATGCCCTGAGTGTTACTCTTCAGACACCCGCCTACTAGACGGATGCTTGACTTGTATGGAGTGTTCTTATTCTAAGTGTGGTTAGTTAGGACTTGAGCAGATCAAGTTTCTATAGGTGCTTCCTTCTCTGTGCCTATAGAATTGTTTAGATGGAGTGCTATCCTCGTATCTGTAGTTAGCAACTATTAATTACCTACCTGCTTTTTTAATGCTAGGTGAGCTTTGAGTTCACCTGCAATAGCATCTGATCCGGTATGAGTAGGGTTATCTAGACTACGGTAGTGATCTACATCAGCTTCTAACTTAGTACGGTGAGTCTCCCATAGCTCATCACCAAGGGCAGATGCACGAGCTTTTGCACGTTTTTCACGGTAGCTAGATACATTAGTATCATTACGCATAACCTCACGTCGTTGGGCGAGAAGGTCATCTATTGCATCTTGCCCAAAGGTTTGAAAACGTCCCTGTGATCCATCATAGGCATCTAAACTATCTGCGTATTCTGTCTCGACATGAGTGTTCTCAAGTTTTTTCTCGATAGCGTCATATTTTGCTTTATTCTTTGGACTTAACAATTCACTTTCGTATTTGGCACTAGGACCGGGGCCTGAGTTACCGTGGTAATCATCTGCTAATTTGAAGTATTCTGTTTCTTCTCCAGGAGTCAAAGTACCTCCGCTATCAGAATGTTTCTCTATTTGCCCCATTCTACGGTATTTGTCTTCGCCCATAATCTTACGAGCGGCATAATTATGGTCAAAATCTTCAACTAAAGCTGCTGTCCTACCCGTTGATTTATTCCGTAAAAATCTACTCGCATCTGGTCGAGGGGTACGACTAGCATCTGCTTTGTAGATATCCTCGACAACACTATCCCACTTACCTCGTGGAATTGGGGCAGTTTTCGCTACTTTCATTTGTTTAAGAGCGGGGAAACCTAAAGCTGCAGCTGCTGCTACACCTGCCGTTGTTTTAGCAAACCGACGACGGCTTTCATTGTAATTAGGGTCTACGGCTTGTCTTACTCCTTGTTTAACTTGACGTGCTGTAGAGAGTCCTTTTAGTGCGCTATATCCGCCACCAAAGGGCATCATTACTTCGCTACCTGTCTGCAACATAGTATTCCCGGCAACATTACCGGGTGTACGTGCGTAATCTTGATAAGGGACTGTGTTAGTAACATCTCGCCCATAAGCAGCAGAAGCAGCATCAAAATTACGAAAATAATCTAAAGAAGGACGATTAGTTAGATTATTGTTGATTGCAGTATCTGGGGCATTCAATACATCTATAATAAATTGGGGAAGTGCCATAGCATTTGCAGCTCCTTGACGAAGACCATGTTGAACTGCTTTAGTGTCAGGCGTGTACTGGTTGATTAACCAACCTAGACGATCAATGCTACGCGCTTCAGGTGAATTGTAATCCGCTAGACGTGTAACACTTTTCTGCCGAGCTTGTTGATGATTAGAAGGTACGTTAAGTTCACGTAAACTTTGTAATAAACTAGCCAATTCTTGGGGATTCATGAGGTGTACCTGTCAAAAATAATTATTAGTTCCCTGGCGGAGTAACTGGAGACAAACCTAGATTACGAAGCTTAATTATGTCCTCAAGAATTGCAGGATTATGCAAAGTATCCCCTTGAGCACGTTCATTCATACGTTGTTGGGTACGTACAGTAGGAACTTGCTTAGGCATAGTAGTACTATCCCCCAGTTCACTAGGCAGAACTAAATTCATTAAGAACCCTAAAGGGGATGCACCCATAAGAGGTCTACCGCCTCGAATACTAGCTTCTAAGGCTTTAGAGGCAGTATGACGGAAAGGAAGGCTCTTAGTCTGTTTAGCTGCCCCTAAAGTTTTATCTTGATTGGCCATTAACCAATCTTGGAATGATGACATGACATCTCCTTAGAAGATACTTTCAAATGTATTTATTAAAATAATAGCATAACTGCTATTATATATGGCCTATTTTTTAACAACAACATAAGGAAAATATATGGAATTGAAATTCTGTAAAACACTCCCAGATGCAGTACTGCCATCTAGGGCTCACCCAGAGGATGCAGGTCTAGACCTCACTCCTGTTTCAATTGTCAAAAATCTATCTGCTAGTGTTGTTCTATATGACACAGGTTTAGCAGTAGCTCCTGAAGAAGGTTACCACACAGAAATTGTACCTAGATCTTCCTCTAGTAAGATTGGGGTCAGTCTAGCTAATAATGTAGGGATCATCGATAGACTCTATCGAGGCAACCTTCTACTGGCTATACGATTCCATGAATCTATTGTAGCTCCTGAGAGTTTGCTAGGAGCTAGAGCATGTCAGCTAATTGTACGTAAGACTCACATTGCTGAGCCTGTATGGGTAGATAATTTAGATGATACGGTGCGAGGATCTGGAGGGTTTGGATCTAGCGGTAATAAATAGGTTCTCCGAACCTTCTGTGAAATATACCACCTAGCTATGTTGCAACTAGGTGGTTTTTTAATCTGCAACACATAAAGGAAATAACACATGATTGATTTAGCACAAGATGCTGGCGTAGTAGCGGATAAAGAGTCTGTAGGCGGTGGTAATAAGTTTGCTGCTTGGGATTCTAATGTATATAACTGTATTGTTGATACTGCTTACCTAGAGCAGGCACAGTCTAAAGCCATTGGTATGGTAGTCATCTTCAAAGACCCTGACACTGACAAAACTATGAAGGAAACTTTCTGGATTAAGTCTGGGGACGCTAAGGGTAACAAGACCTACTATCTGGATAAGAAAAAGAAGGATGATGCTGGTAACCCAATTAAGCATCCTCTACCTGGTTACACCTCTGCAGAGCGTCTATGTATGGCAGCTATTGGTGAGAACCTGAATGATGCAGCTCAGAAGGTTGAGAAGAAGACTCTCAATATCTTTGATTGGGGTCAGCGTAAGGATGTACCTCAGGAGCGTCCAGTGTTCACTGAGCTAATGGGTAAGCCTGTCAAGGTAGCTATGTCCAAGATTAAGGAGTTCAAGCGTAAGAAGAATGAGTCTACAGGTGTATATGAGGATACTGCAGAGACTCGTGAGATTAACGAAACTCGCCTGTTCTTTGATCCAAAGTCTTCACTGTCTGCAGAGGAGAAAGCTGAGGGAGCTACTGAAGCTGCACGTATGCAGGAGTGGCTGGACAATAATGAGGGAGAGGTTATCGATAAGACTGATGGTGCTAAGCCTGCAGATACCCCAGCAGCTACTGTAGTAGAAGCTCCAGCTCAGGATAGTGCTTCTAGCCTCTTTGGATAATGGGTGTCCTCGGCGTTGATCCAGGAAGTAGAGGAGCTTTATGCTTCCTGGAGGATGGTAAAGCCACCTTCATGGATTACGCTAAGCATCCTCCACATATCATATATCAGGGTATATGTAGTCTAGATATTGATCTAGCTATTGTGGAGGATGTTCACTCAATCTTTGGTACTAGTGCCAAATCTAATTTCAATTTTGGAAAAAATGTAGGAATTATCCATGGCCTGTTATGGGCTAAAGGGTGTGGATTTGAATTAGTAACGCCAAAGGTATGGCAGAAAGCTGTCGGAGTGAGAGCTAAAGGCAAAGCTATCAAAAAAGATGTAGCAGATATATGTACTCGTTTGTACCCTGCTGCGAATATCAAAGGACCAAAAGGTGGACTATTAGATGGGCGAAGTGATGCCCTGATGATTGCTCACTATGGTTCATTACTAAGGAAAATATGATGGAACTTGTATTACGTGATGTCTCACAAGAGACTCTGGATCTACTCTTCTCAAAGGTAGATCGTATTATTATTGAGGGGACTACTCAGGTTAGTGAAACTGTAGAAACTCCACCTCCTTTTGAAGCTGAAGTAGTGCCTGTAGCTGAGGCAGAGAAGCCTAAACGTAAGCGTAGAACTAAGGCTCAAATGGAAACTGACCGTCTTGCTGAGGAAGAAGGTAAGCTAGCTGAAACAGTAGAGGCGGAGGCTGAAGCAGAGAAGGAAGCGGTACTATCTACTGAGGTAGCAGGCGCTGCTGATGACTCACTAGCTAGCCTGGATACTGGCCTGTTTGGTGATTAAACTAAGCACCTTAAAAGATATATGGTTTACAGGTGTGTGGGTATTTGGCGTAGCTGGTTTAGTATTTCTCAGCTACGCCTTAATACCTCTTCTTATTACTGCGGCTTTATGTGCAGCAATCTACGTAGTACTCAAAGTACTAACAGCTGATGATGGTACCCCAGATCCTGATTAAAGAGGATCTACATCAATTCCCGTAAGGTCGTTTAATAAGTCAAACGCAGGTAAGTTGATAACCTCAGATAATATCTTACTCGCTCCTCCTTCTGGGGGAGTGAGGTTTCCAAGTAACATTGCTGAATCATAAATATCTGGAATATCAACACCACTTACTTCTTGAGCAGCTAGAAGAAATAATACATTCTTTGGCTTCTCATTCAGTGTTCTATATAGAGCACGCTGGATACGCATCCAGTATCTAACAAATAATGTACCTCCGACTCTATTTAACCATTCTAAATAAGGGTTCATAGGCAAGTCGTAGTTCACAAATGTGTCTTGTAAAATACGGTCAATATCTTTACGGGAACGTCCTTGTTTACGTAACTGCTTATCCATAGCATAACGTGCTACGAAATCCATAGTCTGTGTAAAATGTTTCAAATTTTGGAATCCAGCCGTACTCTCAGAAAGGTAAGCTAGCTTAGCTACTGAGGTTATAGGTTGTGCAGCTACCCCCAGTTTACGTTTGATACTCTCACCTAAATTGGTGAAGTAGGTGTACTCACGTAGCTCAACATCCTCAGAGATACTAGTGAACATTCCAGCATCAATGAGAGGACGTACAGGGTTACTTTCTAGTTTAGCTAGAAGTCCGTGATACTCATTCATGATCTTTGGATCATTTAATAATTGAGGGGTTGCTAACTCAGCATCTGCTTTCAGACGTAGTTGGAGATCTACAGCTTTTTTAGAGTCAGCCTTGAATTTCTCTAGTTCATGTAGCCCCTCCATCTGATCAACCATTGCTGCTTTCATGTCAATATCATAAAGCATGAGAGCTACGGTATTACTAGCTAAGTTGGCTTGAGCTACAGGCAGTGTCTTGATAACTACGTTAGCTACAGCAACAGAAGCTGCCTCTTCTACTAGACGTTCAGTTCTAGCCATCCATGTACGATACTCAGGTACCTTTTTGAGACCTACGATATTAGCAACGGAAACTTGCTTATGGGCAAAGTACACAGCCATATCTTGTTTGCGTACATAGAAAGCTAGCTTCCCTGTCTTAGTCTCAGTAGCTCCTTTCTTAATAGCTCTTCTGGCTGCAGAGGGGAGAGGTACAAAATACTCATCGTAGTATTCCTCATCTAGGATATTGATGAAGCTCCTAGGATTAGCTCGGTAATGCTTATTGTATGTTTTCCTCAACTCTTCAACAGCTTCTAGATTAATACGAGCAGAGGCTACTTTATCTACACGATGACCTTCCATACGTCCTAGTACTTGGTCAATATCTAGATCAGGATCTAGGTTCTCCTCTTGGAAAGCATGAGGCATAACAACTCTGTAATCTACGATATTCCGATTCTCATCACGTAGTGGGATCAACTGTTGTGCTGTAGGTAGCTCATCAGTACGCACAGCCTTATTATTTTCAGTCTCCCGTCTAGTGACATACCTTTGGATCAAGCGTTTGACACGAGGTACGTTAACCACCTCTAAGCCTGTGGCAGGGTCAGTACGTTGATTACTGGGCTCTCTTGATAGGATCTCAAATAACGTCGTTCCCTTGGCCTTCTCAGAGGTGTACGAGAGGATTCCACTAGTACGCCCAGGGGAAGGCATGTTCTTATTCAGGAATAGCCTGTAGGCCTGTGTAGTGATTACCCCTAGAGTGGTCAGTTCCTCTGATGCAGGTTTATAACCTGCTCTATGTAGCTCTGCAGTTTGATCTACTGAAGCTACAGTTAGATCGTGGTAAGGATTGAAAATTTGAGCAAAGTAACCCTTCTGCATCTGATTAGGGTTGTCACCAAATAGAGTCTTCTGGGAAGATTTTTTGAAAGCCGCTAAATGAGCTAATACGAAAGTTACCCCGTTATCCGTACCTCGTTTACTTTCTTCATCGAAGAGCTCAGTGAGAGCCTCTTTATGGAGGCTAGAGGTCCCCTGAAGAGCTAATAAACTAATGTAAGCATCTACCAGATTTGTGCGTACAGTGTTCTCACGCTCCTCTGAGACCCCTTTATGGCTACGTTTATAGTCATCAGCAACAATACCTGCAGCGTTTAGATTCTGTACTGGAGCACGACTGTTTCCAGCAATCATTAGGTTTGCTAGTTCAGAAGTTTGTTGCTTCAGATAGGCGTTACTAGAAATATTCAGAGAGCTTGCATAAGCCATAATCCTAGCATTCAATCTTCCCGGGTGCTTAATCAGATTGATGATATCTGCAGAAGTCATACCTACTTTTAGAAGAGCAGCTAGATCTGTTTTTACTAGTACTCTGGTTAATGAGGTTTTCTCAATTTTTGTGAGAGGTCTAGCAAAGCTATTCCTAACTCTACTGATCACTGCATCAGTCATTGATTTACGGTGACTATCAATTTCATGGTTAGCTACGTACAGAGCACTCTGAGCAGCAGTACTCTGATTACCTAATACCATATCACTAGCTAGGTCAGCCATCAGTCGTGCCTGATCTGTAGGTGTCATAGCAGCTACAGCTTTTCTGAAAGCTTCTACTGTTTTTACATTTTTGAGGGCAGGGAAATGCTGCAAATTATAGGCAGCATTACGGATTGCACGATTCTGAATGATAGGAGATTGCAGAGCTTTCAGGCTTGTCTTAGCTATAATAGATAAGGAAGAGTGGAGAGCATCACGTACTTTACCTACACCCTTACCTACTGCATCCAATTTCAGACGGTGAATGATTTGCCCTCTACGCCTTTCATTAGCACCATGCAAAGTCTTAACTAAATTAAGTACTCTAGCGTAGTCTGATCCAGCTTTTGCTGGCTTACGATATATTGATGTGAGTTTACCCACAATACGATCTATCAGATTAATTAGTTTGTTTAAGAAGCTAGAACCTTCCCACATCTTGGTAGATCTTCTACCTTGATCTAAATTCTGTAGTTTCTGTACTACGAATTTGTTAGTCATTGAGTAGATTAGGAACTCAGCGAGAGTACGTTCAGTACTTCTATTAGTTGTGAAATACTCAAACTGTTGTTGAGCGGAAGCTCTCTCACTTACCTCATCCACATGGAAAGCTACTTTTCCATTACGATGGTAGAGGAAATCTTCTACACTGAACTGGGGAGCAATTGCATCAAACAGTCTCTGAGCTTCGTTCTTGAACCCTAGATCTGTCTTTAATGCTTCGTCTATCAGTGGGTGTAATAATTCATGTACGTATACTTCCGCTGCACTCTGCCCAGTGTATGAGGGAGGTGTGTTCTGGTTTATCTGAATACGGATGTGTTTGTTAGCAGCGTCATAACCGCCTCTGGTAAACTCATCAATTGTCTCTACATCCAGTGTGATCCCATCTAAGGATTCAAGTACTGGGCCTAGAACATTCTGGAGTACATTACCTAAATGTTTGTGTTCTGCCTTCTGGGTTCTTGGGTTTATGTAGGCTGAACTAATAGCAGTTAGCTGCTGGAATATCTGTTCTACATTCTGTTTTAGAGATACAGAATCCATAACCTTGCTAATTGCTTCGGATAAATGTTCCCCAGCCGATCCTGAAACAGGAGGAGGAAGATCATCTTTAGTCTCAGCAAAATCGAATTCACCCTGTTGTTTGTGGGTAACCTCTTGGGTATCTTCCTGAACTACAGTGGAAGTATCAGGCAAGTACATCTGTTGGATACGAGTACCGTCTTTCCGTAATTCTCTGAAAAGTACTTTACGTGCCTCGTTATTAATTCCATTGAAGGTCGTAATCTGACTTATCACGCCATAAACTGTGGGTACATTTTTTCCCTTTGCGTACTTCACAGCATTGAATTTCTTAACTAATGCCTCATACTCTGCGTCCGTTAATGTATCAAACTGCCGTAAAAGTCTGTTAGTAGTTTGGTCTAGAATCCCAATCTGTTCAGAGAAATCTAGGAACTTATTATTGTAAGTATCTGACAGTCCCTCAATGGTATCTACAGAAGCCATGATTGCATCATAGAGACTGAGGTAACCACTATCCCCCAAGCCTACAGCTACTAGAATAGCAGAGTCTATATGATGGATTGAACGTACCATAGCAGCCATCTGAGGAGCAGTGAAGCCATCCTTGAAATGAGCTACTGAGGTTGTAGGGGCTGACTTCTTCCCAGCTACAGAGGGCATCTGGTTACGTACAGGAGTGTGAGGATCTTTGAGATCAGGACGTGCCTTTAGTATCGTAACAAAAGTATCAGCATCAGCTAGAGGACCTAATAGTTTAGGTACAAAATCTTTGAGACCTTGTTTCTTGATAATGCTCTTCACATCATCAGATGTGATTCTTGTATTACCTGTAGCCTTTTGGTGAGCAGCAATAGCCTTCTTTAATTTGATATCAAAAATGAAGTACTGCATCTCAAAAGCACTAATTAGATTTTGACGAGCATCAATAGCTGAGCCAAAGAACTTATCAAAAGCCTCTTTCATTAGAGGCTTGAGAGTGTATCTTAAATTAAATTTAAGTTGAGGGTAGAATTTCTCCAAACTCTTGGAGTGTAGATTTCCCTTATCCAAAGCTTTCTGAAGAACAGCATAGGAAATTCCAGGGTAGTTTTCTCCATGGAACTTTCCTGCTACATCGTCAGTTACATTAATAGCAACGAGTTCATTAAAGGCCCCAAACAATCTAGAGACTTCTTTAAATACTTTTTCCTTTTCCTTCTTTCCTGACTCCGTGTACTGTTTCTGCTGGGTCACAAGCTTTTTACGGAATGACGGAATTACCCCTTCACCATCTAAGAGCATCTCCGTAATAATTTTATCTAGTCCTGCCCCATAATTGAAGATCATAAAAGGTTGCTTAGCAATCTTACGCATAATCTTTTTATTTAGATTACCTTCAGAATCTAGATATTCCACACCTACAACACTAAGAGCCTTAAATTTCTTTAGGATATTTGCACGATCATTTTCTGTCGTGGCTTCCATAATATCCAGCAACTCTTCAGGGTTAATAATTAGATTGCCCATGATTTCAGCTAATGCTTCATAAGCATCTAGATTTTTAGGATCTGCTAGGAAAGTGCCAAAATCTCCAGTCTGGTCAGACAAGGTGATACCTACACGGTTGAGCATCTTTTTCCCAAGCTCAGTGAGCTTCCCATCTTTAATTAGGAGGGTAGGGAATTGTAATAAACTAAGGGCAAAACCATTAGTGACTCCATCAGTCTCTAACTGAATATCAGACTGAAAGGACTTAGCTCCAGCATCTGCTTTCTTGTATTCAGCTAGAGCTACCACTCCCTCCAACAGGGATAGGTTTGATCCAGGATAATCTTTATGAAGCGTAAGGAGCGCAGCTCCTAGCGCGTCTGTACCTACAGCATCTATAGCTGCTTGAGTATTAGGATTGGCGTAGAGATTGTTAAATAACTGCAATCCATTATTAGCATCTGTCTTGTCAATATCTTGGTCAAATGCCTGAGCTACTGCTAATTTGAATAAGGTTAAGGTATCTGAGTTAGGAGCTATTTCTGGTACAGGTACACCTACTTTATAAATATGGCGATGAATCTTACTCCCCTGAGGACTGATAGGCCCCAGCATATTTACACGGCCCTGAGGCATAACACCATAAGCTAGATAGAAAGGGTTTGTAGTGATCTCTGCATAATCTGTGATTGCCTGCAGCTCTCTATCTAGCCCAGTATTCTTACTCTCAGCACCTTCACGTTCATCAATATGAAGCCCCTTAATTTCTACAGAGGTGCGTTTTCCTGTCAAACTATGGATTACGTCTAAGGTTAAACCTTCAAAATGGGTATACGTATTATTACGTACCCAAGGCTGCTCAAATTTACTAGTTAGATCTTTTTTGACCGCAGTACTCAGACCACTGAGTTGTCCTCGTACATTAAAGTTAGGAGTCTGAGGCTCACTCGTAGGAGCTGCCGCTACTACAGAATCACCAGTTAACTTCTCTAATTCAGGACTCGCTGTCTGCAAAGACTTCAGGAAGGTCGTTACAACGGGGACGTTAGCCATCTTCACTGTGTACAGTGAATCTCCTGAATTGTAATTTCTGTTTGTTACTTCAGCTTTTTCAAACTCTAACTTGGGTGTACTTACTTCCTGTATAAGAGTAGAACCGCTAGCTGGCATACGGGCATACACAGAATACCCTAGTAGCCCTAGAGCTAGATTTAGACGCTCTGTGTAGTAACCAGCATTCTTGATATTTCCTTGCTGCACTTTGATATTGAGCAACTGACCTGCTACTTGACCCATACGTTTAATAGCTACAGATCGTTGAGAATTCCCATGTCCTTTTAGAACTTTAAATTCATCGGGGCTAAGGAAAGCTTTCCGATCATTGTAGAGGAGTTCCCCTATTTCTTGACGGTTCATATCCGCAGATGAGCCTCTCTCAGCCATCCATACCTGTGCGCCTAGCATTGTGGAAAAGAGTACAGAATCTGGTAACTCACGGTTACCTTCCTCTGTCAATACACCTAACATGCTCAGAGGTTTCTCTTCAGCAGAAGCCTCCGTATCTGCTAATAAATTAGGCTGTACACTTTTACGGTAGACCTCTTTGAATTTAACAAAACGTCTTGCAGTAGCCTTAGCAAAACCCTCAGATATTCCTACATTGATTAGAGCATCTGTCAGTTTCTGTACACTTCCAAAAATATGTTCCCCAATAAATAGAACGCGGAGAATATCTTTCTGCTTCGTGGTATCGATAAAGTCCCTCTGATGACTTTCAGCGTCCGGAGAGACTACCCCCTCGTTGGCGCTCTTATCCGCCAGCCTACGCTCAACCTCGTCATAGACATCTACCCACTCAGCGGTAGCCAGGGGATCTCTCTCTCTGGCCTTTTCAATAGCCTTATCAAGTGTGAGCCTATCAGACCCTACCTGAGTCTCGGTATGGATGAAGTCATCAATGGTGGATACCTGCTTGGCAATAAGTCCCCCCTTGTTCACATAGTTGCTGGTGATGACCTGACGGACTCCGTTAAGTGTCCGTTTTACCTTGTCAGTTATCCCTTCTGCGCTACCTTCTGACTCTTCGGCTGACTCATTGCTATTGTTCTGCCCCTTCTGTCTGGTTTGAAAAATTTCTGTAAACTTCTTACCAGCTAAACCGTCTGCTTTCAGATTCTTGAAGGGGGCTACTACAGGAAGATCCGCCTCTTCCAAAGACTCAGCTAAACTAGCTGGAGCTGTGTCTCTTAACTCATTGTAGGATTTACTAACTAGTTTAATTAGCTCTCCTGTATCTGTGATTGCAGAACATAGTTGCATTATTTACACACTCCGAGTTTTTTAGCTAATGATCTAAGATCTTCAACCGACGCTTCCTTCAGTTTGGAAGGTACTAGTTTACCGTCTACGAGGTATTTAGTAAAAGCAGTATCTTGAGATACCTGAACTTTGTTAGTGTAGACAAGAGGGCCCGTATCTGAAGTCTCTTCAACTTTCTCCTCTACACTCTCCTTCACACCCTCTTCTACTTTTTCTACTACCTCTTTTGTTGCTTCTGCTTTCTTAGGAACCTGAGTGACCTTATCTATAATACTCTGGGAGTCCTCGGTCTTCTTAGCTTTAGCTTGTTGAGCTTTAACATTCTTAGCTAAGGAACCTACATCCCCAGTTAGTTTGGTAGGGGCTTTCTTAGATTTGCTGAGAAGATCTAATACAGTGTCTACTTTGGAAGAAGGTTCTGCTTTGAGACTCCCCTCTTTAGCAGTAATAGTCTCTTGCATCTTAGTAGCTGCAGTCAGTGCAGCAGTTGCATAAGCAGCCTCATCCTGGAGAGAAGCCACTAATCGATCACTTGTCCTGGGACGAACCAACCAACCATCATCACCTTCATATCGCTCATTTTCAGGAACATTAGAAGGGGCTATACTCAGGTCTTCCTTATTAACGATGAACCCTTCTGGAGGTGCATCTGTAATAGCTTCCTTGAAAGCCTTAGCTTTCTTCTGCATTCTGGTTGTAAACTTCTCGAGCTGATCCATTCCCTGTACCTGAGTCTCAGGGGTTGTAGCGGCAGCTACTAGTTCATCTACTGACTGATACTCATTCCCTGTAGCAGAGGTGATTTCATAATTAACATCTTCTAGGGACTTACCTTCTCCTGAGATCTTGGCTCTAGCTTTGATAAGGCCTAATTTAGCCTTAGCCATCTGCTTCTCAGCAGTGGTAGCAGACTTACTAGCAATAATGTCTGCTACGATGTTACTAGCCTCCTCAGGAGAGGTTTTATTGAGATCTGTGAGTGAATATACAAATGAATCCTTAGTCTCCTCTGAGGCCTTCTCAGACGCTCTCTCGGACACCTCTGCTCTAGATATGTATTGTTCTTTCCATGTCTCTCTAGCTGTTTGGATCTTATCTAACAGAGCCTCAGCCTCTGCTATCTCTTCCATGGATGAATCTACATCTTCAATGATGCCTGTAAGCTCACCCTCAGCTTGTAGAGCATTACCTAACACTTCCTGTAGTTCACCACTCTCCATGGCAGCAGCATCTGTGTCTGCCAGTGACGGAGCAACATCCTCAAATATCTCATCCACTGTACGGAAGGGGACTGTTTCAGTATCTAAGGAGAATGTAGATTCGGGAGATTTAGAAGCTTCAGGAAATACTTTCTTCTTGAGGATGTCTTTCTGCTCTTCTAAAAGTGCTCTACGTTCAGCAGACAACTTATCTGGATTCGGTCTACCTTCTGTACGTTGAGCAACTAGAGCTTCACGTTTATTATCTAAACGCTCCCTATGTTTTTCAGAGATACTAGGATCAGTTAGTTTAGTCTCTAGAGCATCAATCTGCTTATTGAGAGCACTCTCCTCCTCTATATCTAGAGCTATCGTATCAGGGGTTTGTAGTTCTTGAAGGACGTTTTTAAGTACCGCACTATCTGAGGAATTGGCTGCAGAGGTTACTGTGGATGATACCGCTGTAGGCCCTATACCACCAAGAGCCTCCATCGAACCCGCCTCTAGTGCTTCTGCAGCGGTAATGGGAGAAAGCCCTTTCGGTAAGTCCTTAGCCTGCTTCTCTGCAGCTTCACTAATTATTCCTGATGCAGCTTCACCAAGAACACCACCTATAAATTTAGAAGAAACGCCTGCCATAAAACGGGTTAAAGAGGAACTCTTCGAGGTAACTTCAGTTACCCATTTATTAAGAGTCTTAAACGAACCTGTCAAACCTTTGAATTTTAGCAGCTCCCCCATTGTACTAATGCCCGCTAACGCGACAATTAAAGCTTGATGTTCAAGAGTAGGTTGAGCACCATTATTAGCCTTCTTATAATCTTCAGTCATACGTGCAGTTGCATCTACAACAGCTAGCCCTATTCCTGGGACACCTAACCCTAATTCCATCATAAGAGCTGAAGATTCAAGCACAGATTCGAAAGCAGCCATCTTACGATTATTGACATTGTACAAAAGACTTTCGACATACTCCCCTTTTTCAGCTAAGTCTCCCGACACAATACGATCATATTCAGCCTGTCGATTATCTAGCTTAGATCTAATCTCTTCAGTGTATTCATTGTATTCTTTATTACTGACGGCTAAATCTTTAGGAGATTTAATTTGGTTGTTCCAAGACCGTTTAGCATTAGTGAAGGCATTAAAAGGATTGAGGATACTGGATAAAATACCAATAGCATCTTCATTATCAGTCACAGTGCTAGCTATACTAGTTGCTGCTTTAGCTTGGGTACGCTCAGCTATTGATAAAGATGTGGTAATACGGTTTAAGAAAGATTCAGCTGTCCCTGCTTCAGCCTCAATTTTAGAAGTATCATTATTGAGTGCAACTTCTGTCCAGCGTTGTGCCTCTTCTTCACTGAGGTCATGTTTTACAAATCCGTATTTACCTGGGGCCTTAACCGTATATAAACTATTAGCCTGTTGAACTGCTTGTACCTTCTCATCTTTCTTGAAAGGCATCTCACGTATCTTAGCTTGTTCTTTCCAATCAGCTCTACGGTTCTCTCTGTTATATTTCTCGTAGTAGCCTAGATTGTTAATAGGATTATTGAGAGCTTTGCTAATAGATTTTCCTGTGGCAGGGTTGTACATATCAACAAGAGTACGTGTATCCCCCTTCAAAGCAGATCTCTCATCAGAAGCTCTATACGCCACTTCTCTGAAATACATCTGAGGGTCCATATGAGTTAGTTCACCAAACTGCTCACTTTCAGGATCGTCATCCACCAGGTAACCAGGACTACGTTCTACAGTTCTAGTTTCAGGATCAAATACACCTTGACCCTCACTCGTCAATTTATCAAAAGCCTCTAGACTCTGTAAACCGGAAGCTTCGATGTCATCAAATGTAACCGTGTCTGCAGGCACACCGCGTTGCTGAGCAATAGCTGCTCGCTGTTTAGTGAATTTCTTTAAGCGGTTTGCATAGTGTCTTGGGTCAGAATATAGCCACTCTTCTAAGGAAGAGCCCTCACCGCTAACTTCCCCAGTATCTAAGCCTCCTAGAAGACGTACACGTATATTCTCATTAGTTTCTTCATCAACTATATTTCCAGAATCAGCATCATGATCAAAATCTTGTAAAGTACCTTTACGAAGAGCTGCCTGTTTACGTATTGATGCGTCAAATAAGCGTGCTTTTTTATCTGCAGTTACATTACCGCCTTGCGCCCTAAACAGTTTACCTAGCATTACTATTTACCTAGCGCTTTTTTAATAAAGGCGCGCAGATCTTCTACATTATGGTCATCGATAGCCTTACGCTCATTATCTAATGTCATATCGAACTCTCTATCCATGAATCCCCAATCTCGTGATCCTGAACCACCTGAAATATCACCTGCATTTATTATTGCCTGTACTGCTTTACTCTTATCAGCCGAAGTAAGGCCCTGACCCTTAAATGCTTCCCGTACAGCATCGTTAAATTCGACTACAGTACTATCTACTACGTCTTCCCCAAACAAAGTTTTTAAACTAGACTTCGCGGATGCTGCCCAAGCTTGTTGGCCTACCTTAGCTGCTGCCTCTTTAGCCTTTCGCTCACGTTCTACAGCTGCTTTATTCTCTTTAGCTAGTTCTTCATTACTTGCTGTAATCTGATCTTGTGTCAGAGTCAGACCGCTAATCTCAGCCACATCTTTAATCAGCTGAGTAGTATTACTCACTGACATATTAGGGTAACGATTCAATGTAGCTCTAGCCTGCTTCACAACTAGACGGTTAGCCTCATCTGCAGTTAACTTCCCTAATACTTCAGGAGAGAGCGTCTCAGTGCTATTGAGGGTTTCAACAATACGGTACTTATCTAAGAGGTCTGAATCTAGATCATACTCAGCGAAATCTTCCCCTGCCTTAGTTAGATTTTCAAGAGTTAATGCGGTAGGGTCATTAGCAAAAGTCTGCATCACTGTACGTTGAACCTGTGCTCCCTGTGCTTTATGGAAAGTATCTGCATTCTCCACATGGGTATCAACCTGATTTAAGAAAGCATCTCGCTGTTCGTTAGCATACTTAGTGCTAGTTTCTTTAGCTAATTCACTGAAGGCTCTAGTGGCATCACTCCTGACTTTGGCAATACTCGCTGGATTCCTATAATCAATACCCTCTAACAAAGTGTTAGCTTTAGCAGAAATACCTCTATCGAACTTAGAAGATAACTCAGCTTGTTGTGTAGAGGTTAGATTACTAGAGTGCATCCCTGAAAATTGTTGTCCTCGTAGGGCAGTATCAAATAAAGTATTAGGGCCCCCACCTTCTACTGGAGCGGAAGGCGTTTGAGGAGTAAAACTAGCAGATATATCTTGGAAAGTTTGCCGTCCTGCCTGCTCCTGATCAGCAGCTTGTTTAGCTACATTCGCATTGATTAGAGAAGTGTTAGCATTCTGCTGAGCTATCTTTAGACGTTCTTGTTCTAAGGCGGTTTTTTGAGCATCTGCTCGAACATCAAACATGGTGTCAGCCTCAGGAGCAAAAGCATGACCAGCGTATTTATTTATAATACTATTCTGAGCTGCTTCATTATTCCCTGCCTGTAGCATCTCCATCATCATTTTATTTTTAGTATCTTCCTGCTGAGTATCGACATACCCAGTGATACTCTCACCAATACCTCCAATACTAGTGCCTATCTGCTTTCCTGCTTTCAGGAAAGCTTCCAGAGCATTTGAAGTGTCTACTGGGGCTACATTCTTCCACGTTAAAGGGGCCATATCATATACTCCTTAAGCTACACGCTGGGTCTTTAACTGCTCCCAACTAGGAGTATCAGTCCTACCTTGTGCAGTCTTCCATGTGTTTTGGTTGAGCAACTGCAGACGGGCTGCAGCCTCCTGATTTTGGAAGTTCTTATCCCACTGTTCCTGCTGCTGAGCCATTTGATCTTTAACTAGTCCAAGTCCCTTAATAGCAGCCCAAGCTGAAGCTAGGTTACCTACTCCTCCTAGGATTGATCCTGCCCCTTTCATCTTATCCCCAGTGAGTGATCCCCAGAAACCACCAGTATCACCTCCAGCCAGTTGCCGCTGCATACCGAAGGTATTACCCAATCCTATAGGCTGGTTCGCATTCAAAGCGAATGGGCCTGTACCTATAGAAGGTGGAGCTACTTCTATATTAGATAATCCTATAGGCTGGTTCGCATTCAAAGCGAATGGGCCTGTACCTATAGAAGGCGGGGCCACTTCTATATTAGATAATCCTCCCCAAAAGTTTTGCTTATCATCATCCAAAAAACGGGTGTATCCACCCCCTAATGTATTTGTTTCAGACATTGTAATCTCCTAATAGATTTAGACTCTCCAGGCCTGCTAGGAGGCTCTGTGAGAGGTGTTGAGGTAATAGTAATACGTTCGTCTATATGTGTCTAGGCATACGTAGGCGGGTTCAGGAACTGTTCTCTAATAGCATCTAGCTCATATATAGATAGAGCAGGGTTTAAATCCCCGTGCATAGCATAGTAAGCATCAGGTAATAGGGGATTAATAGCAGCTTCCCACTTGTTATCTAACAGGCTGAGAGCGGCTCCTGATGCATCCTTGAAAAGGGATTCTTGTATATCCTTCAGAACATTGGTGGCATCCTTTACCTCCTGTAATGCTTTATTGTAGGTCTTCGTAATATCAGACAACTCACCTTCCGTATGGATATTAATCACATTAGAGATAGCATCTGTAATTGAGCTGAGGTACTCAGCAATATCCCAAAACTCACCACTTGTAGTATCCAACCCCATCTCAGGGGCATACTTAGTGATAAGTACCACAGCCAGTACAGCTGCCAACTCTGGACTGATTTCCTTAGCTACATAGCTGATAACCTCACTTATGAGCATCCGTATGACCATCTTCTGGATGAATGCCTGCTGTCCTGCAGCAGTAGACAGTGTAGCTGGATTGAACGTCATCACCCCATATATGATCAATGCCACTTGCACTACAGCCAGCAGTTTCTGAAAGAAGCTCATCTCAATGACTTCATAATGGGCGGTATAGATAGACAAGTGAGCACTAGCTAGAAGTAGCTGAGTTGTCTGTGTTTTAGGCAGATCCTTCATTAACTCATAAATGAGGGGGATAGTCAGGTCGTTTTTATTTGCAAGATTGAACTTAACGAGCTTAAATTTATCTGTCTGCGCATCCACCACCCGTAGCATAGCTATGGGGGCATGTATGGTATAGGCTGCTAACCCACTATGAGTTATCTGGTAAAACGTAAAGGCTTGTCCTGACGTGGTTGCTTCGTTCAACTTATTAACTAGGGTAAGTTCCCCTGCTATATTCTCATAAGCAAGATCAGGTTTGAGTGTCATCTCCCCATACAGCATACGTGAAGTAACCTGTAGGTAATCTACTGCTTCGTCAGCGGTTGCTCCAGGTGAGGGTCTGCCATTACCTGCTAAGAATAAGTCCACCTCTTCTTCATCATTGGCTATGAAGCCTATGTTATAGGAGGGCTTCCCATCAGAAGAGTAGTAAGGATTAAGGAGAGAGCCATCTACAAACCTGCTCATGTCTGAGTAGTACACGTCGTTCTCAGGTGAGTTGATATACTTATCTATATCTGCACGAGAGGTGAAAACATAGGTTATGTACGCGTACTTGAATATATAGGCGTAGTCATCACTAGTGACCTTCAATGAGTTGTAGGGTTTCTCTGCATTTTCACTACCTCGGTACAATCCTTCAGTAACCGCAGCATTAACATACATATTCTGAAATAGCCTAAAGCAGTAATTCATACTAATCTGGGTAGTATCCCAGATCTTCACCCCAAAATTAATAAAGGCATGATCTAATTTATCTTCATTGCCTACCACATTGGGATCTTCCATCACTGCTTTAATCATGTCTGCAGCATCTAGTCCGAGTAGGGCTGTGAGTTCAGATATCTGGGTGGCTTTCTCAGACTCCACAGTATTAAAGTTTGCATTATCAATGCGTAATGGGATGGCAGGAAGAACTCTAAGAGAGTCTGTCATATCTCCTATGTTACGCCCATAAGGAATAGAGGGATCATCTAACTCAGGATGGGTTTCAGAACCAACTGCATATATAAATAGGATCGTATCAGTGGGTGCGCTATCTAAGTAGTAGTACACAATATAATGAGAACCCACCGGTCTACCAGGAACTTCATAATCTAATACACTGGTAAGCTCCCCCTGTGTTACAGGAATCTCAAAGGTGTCTGTATCTGACTGGTAGTTAAATACTGTAGGAGCCACATACCACGTACCAGCATCATGAGTGATGCTGTGATCATCAATGTTGTAGTCTTTATTGGTAGCTAGCCAGTACTGTATCCAGTAATTAGCAAAGAGGGTACCTACTCTTGAGTAACTCAGACTGCATGGTTCCCCTTCTAATTCATTAAGTACCTCAAGAACTTCATGCTCATCTACATATGTAATATCCCCCTCCACTGTAGGGAACCTCTGGAAGTACTTATCTTGCTCAATGTATTGCACAAATCTACGTAAATTAGCCTTAGCATCATAAACTGAGTGGAACAGTAAACTGGCAGGTAGATCCTCATTCCCTAGAATGGAGTTATAGATAATTTGCTGTAGGGGGTTGTCTTGGGAGTCTTCAAATATAGAACGATTGTATACTTCAAACTGCTCTATGATCTGATCTTCATAACCTAAAAGACTAGCTGCTGCCTCAAGGACTACTTCAACAACATCTATAACGAGGTCTACGAAGGACTCTACAATGTTTACAACAACACTGATTATGTTGTCTATAAAACCCATGAGTTAGTGCCCCGATATTAGGAAGGTTTAGTCTCTGTAATCTTAGTATTCATTCCACTGGCAGTAAGGGCAGTTACGCCAGTATCTGCAATACCCGCAGTACTTACGTTGATACTCCATGCATCCAGCAGAGTCTTCAGGTATTTCTGATCAGCATTCCATCTAAATCCCTTAGCCTGTTGTGTGTAGAGTTCTGCTTGCCTGCCCATAATACTATCAGGGCTAGCTGCCGATTTACTGGTCTGGTGTGTCTGTGCGTACTCAGTGACAGCTTTCTGGATAAGTACATCCCGTTCGGCCTGTCCCTTAGCAGCTTGAATATGATAGATGGATTCTGTGAGCTTCTTCTCAAGAATCTGTGAGGAATACGTAACATCCTCTAGAACACCATCAATCACTATCGGAGACTGGCGTAGTACGTCCTCCATCTCAGATTGTGTGTAATCACTATAGGTAGTGTGCGAGTACACCGTAACATCATCGATGTATTTAACATTCCACAGGTAACTAATAATCTGTTCCCCGTTCTTGAGTTGCTCACCCAATGTCTGATGTTCTTTTAACTGTATATTAGAAGCCACATCTGCATTACGAGATGCGGTCTGACCTGCAATATCAAGGGCTTTCTTTAACTCGGTATCGGCTTGGTTATCCACCATCGCAGTCTGAGATACCTTAAGAGTAGTGTCATTACTGGACTGTGCATTTCGTACAGTAGTCTGGGACTGTACGTCAATGTTTTGTGAACCGAGTAAGGTAACCTTAGCTGCAGAATCACTATCCAGCCTAACTGTACTGGCCACTACCTCTGCCTCTTGATCATTCATCAAAGCAATCTTGGCTGTAGATTCCAGATCTTGCCTTAGAGTGTTAGCTACAACTTCCAATTCTTGATCAGCCATAAGAGAGATCTTGGCAAGTGAATCTGCATCCAATCTAACTGTACTTGCAAGTACTTCATCCGATTGGCTACCAGCAAGGGTAGTTTGTGCAGCCTTAAGCTCAGTATCATTAATTGACTGGGTATCCCTAGTCGAGGTCTGACTAACAACATCTAATTCTTGGTCAGCCATTAAACTTACCTTAGCAGTAGATTCTATGTCTTGGCGTGTAGTACTGGCTACTACCTCCAGCTCTTGCTTCGCCATTAAACTGATCTTGGTTGTAGATTCCTCATCTTGGCGCGCAGTACTAGCTACTACCTCGATCTCTTGATCCGCCATGAGTGATATCTTAGCCACTGAGTCAGCGTCTTGCCTTGCAGTAGCCGCTAGTACCTCAGCACTTTGGTTAACTTTTAGATCAGTTGCAGCAACTGTATCACTAACTTGTACTGTGGCAATAGCATCCTGCCTTACAGTACTAGCCACTACCTCAGCTTCCTGGTCAACCATTAAACTAATCTTAGCTGCAGAGTCATTGTTCTGACGTGTCGTGCTAGCTACAACTTCCAATTCTTGATCAGCCATAAGAGAGACCTTGGCAGTAGATTCTATGTCTTGGCGTGTAGTACTTGCAATGACCTCAGCACTTTGGTTAATTGTTAGAGTATTCTTAGTCCCCTCTGTGATGACCTGAGCATCTGTGAGTGCCTTACGTAGAGCAAACTCTGTAGCTGTCTGTAGAGAGCTCTGTACGGCCCCTAGATAGACATTAGCATAGTCAGCACCAGTGAGACGGCCCAGTTTAAACTGAGCGGTTAGGTGGGTGTTGATAGCCTCCATTAGGTCATCAAACACACCATTCCCAGTAACAGTGTAATTACCATCAGTGGTAGTTGCTATGTCACTCGTCAAATCACTGGTACTGATTGCCATTAGTTAGAGCCTCTAGATTTCTGTTGGATAGCTAGCTTATCTAACTCAGCTGGGGTTAGATCATCTAGAACTTCAATATTGAATGCTTTGATCAAACGTCCTTCACGACGATCTTGACCATTCTTCATCTTAATAGTGACAAATACTTGGCATTCAGCATTCTTCATTGTTTGGTAGATAATGTTAGGGATGTGCCATCCTTCTTCATTGTCGTATGGAATGTACTTCTTAACGAAACCTACACGAGAATCACCTACAGTGAAAATATCACCTGTGTGGTCTTTCTTCTTAGGATCGTTACAACGCACGATGACACGTACTAGACGTAGAGCATCCTGCTTTGCAGTTAATTTGGGGGTATCTAAAACTGTTACTTTTTTAGCTTTAGAAGGTTTAGCTGGGAGTTCCTCACCATTCAGCAATTTAGTCAAAGTATCGACTCCTGCTTTATGATGATACTGAATACCTTCGGCATCCAGTTCAGCTCGGAGATCTTCAATCTCCATTGGTGCTTCATTTACTTCTGACATTGTGTAGTTCCTTATGAAATTAAAAGACCTCCCCCTGCAGCCCTTACGGGCTTACGGAGGAGGTGTGGGTTAAGTCAGCTTACGCCTCTTTAGTCCAGATGATACCAAGACGCTCAGGACGGAGAGCCATGAAGCCATAGTACCACTTGATGGAGTAGAATCCAGTCTCACCGTATGGATCAGTGCGATCTGCAGTCTCTTTACCAGGGCCCTTATGGTAGATAGTGAACTTCACAGTCTTACCATCAGTCTGGAAACCGATAGTAGTGAATGCTCCATCACCAACAACCAGCATTGGGTAGATATCTGCTCCAGCTGCACCAGCACCAGGAGAGTACTGCATCTCAGGTACTACTACGATACGGAACTGACGGACCGAACCAATCTCACCGTTAATCACGCTACCAGCATCTGCGTACTTCTCTACAGATACGAAAGCAGGATTACCATGTAGATCCTTCATTGCTTCCAGTACAGGAATCAGCTCAGAACCGATATACATGACACGTCCACCATTGATAGTCTTAGTATCGATGAGACGTGAACCAGTGATTACCTTAGTCTGCTTAGGAGTCTTGTTGTTATCCAGAGCGATAGACATATTCATCAGATCGCGGTAGGAAACGACACCAGCTACAGAAGCCTTGGTACCTACACCTAGAGCCCCTTCATCATCACCACCAGTAGCGTTATCGGTGGATGTAGTGACATACAGAACAGTACCAGTACCACCAGAAGCAGTAGTCAGAAGATCAGCCTGCAGAGCAGCCTCAGTGATCTCATTTGCACCTACTACAGACTCCTCAGTGATGTGAGACATAAGCTCAGCATCAGTATCAAAGTCTAGAGACTCTTGGGTGTACTCATCGAAGAAGCCGAACTTCTCGATAGAACCTTCAATCTCGGTACGGGTGAAACCTACACGGTTAACTCGTCCACCATTCTCAGAGAGAGCTGGGAGCTTACGAGTAATAACACCAGTGTCCTTAGAGGAACCATACAAGTTACCACCATTAGGAGCTACAGTACCACCTGATCCTGCACCAGTAGTAGCTGCGGCTTCATTAGCGTAAGTAGTTCCCTGCAATGCACCAGCAGCATTCCATGCAGACCATTGACCTACAGTCAGGGCAGTACCATCAGCATCGATACCCTGATCATTGATATTCGCATCATCCAAGAGAGGAACATATACATACTGCTTAATGGTCTTACCCATGTTCTTTGGCATAGCCTGAACATTAGCAAGAGGCATAAAGTACTGCTTCTCACGTACAGCAATGAGAGCCTTCTTGTTGTAATGATCGGTACGGATCTGAGAACCTACAGTACTTGCGGTAGTACCTGGATCGTTATATTGCATTGGCATAATTATTTTCCTTTATCTAACAGTTAATTTAAGTTAACCGTACTTCTTCATAAACTCTTCATCAGACAATTCCAAAGGATTGTCCTGAGTCTCTGCAGCAGCACTGCTAGCTTTCTTAGTAGGAGCAGCAGCTTTTCGTTTCTTGTTTAGCTGAGCTACTTCTTTCTTTGCTTTAGGTTCACTTGATACGCTAGCCTTGTCTGTTGGAGCACCTTGCCCTGGTTGAACTAATTGTCCCTGACTTGCTAGGAATTCAGCAGCCTGCTTGTAAGCCACAACATCAGCAACACCATCAAGCCTGCCTAGAAGTTTCTCACGTTCAACTACTGCCATAACTTTGTCATACACACCATTCTGCATGTGAGTGTCGATGATAGAGATAATCTCAGGATTATCCGCTACCATTGTTTTACTATCTGAATCCCATTGCTTGCTCATAACCTCAATAGTCTTCTGGAAAGTCTCACTCTCACGAATACCTTCAATGGCCTGATCTAAGTTATATTCCTTATCAGACACCCCATATTCAGTAGGGCTGTACTCCACATCTTTACTAGTATCAATATCTAAAGGATCAATACCACTATCTTTTATAAGCTTAGCAACAGCTTTAGGATCTTTCTTACTTAGATCAATGAGATTATTCAGCTTACCTTCATCAAGTAAACCGTTATTCTCAAGCATCTTAACCATCTTCAAATGCGGCTTAATTTGCTGCATCTTACGTTGGTATCCAACACCCATCTGCATAAGACGTACAACCTCTTCAGGGTCGTTAATCTGTATTTCTGTACCATTGGCTTTGAAAGGGGCAGTTACCTTTTCATACGCACTTTTGAAGTCAAATTTATCAGTATCCTGGGTATCCCCTTTCGTGTCTGTATCTTCACCTTCTGTATCAAGAGACTCTGTTTTATCGCTGTTAGCTTCGGGTTCATCCTCCGTCAGGGTATCCCCATCCGGGTCGGCTACTTCCTCGTCTTCGGCAACAACCTCAGGTTGCTCCTGTGCTTCTTCCTGAGCGTTCTCAGTATCCTGAGAATCTTCAGTATCTTCATCAGAGGTAGTCTGCTCTACCTCTGGTTCTGAATCTTGTGTGGGGTCTTCCACATCATCTGGAAACCCTCCTACGCTTTGAGCTAGAAACTCTTCATCAGAGAGTTCTAGAGCGCTTGTTGATGTACCAGCTTTGACTGTCTCCATTATTCAATATCCTCAGCCAGAATCTCTTCACGGGCTTCTTTGGCTTCAGCAATAAGATTCTCCATCTCATTACCTGCAGACATAATCTGCTGGAAGTATCCAAACAATGCACCAGGCCCTGTAATCATCTTATCAATTTTAGCCTCTTGTTCTGGGGTAAGTCCAGCATTCTTAGCCATAGTCAAACGGGCTGCTTCAGTAGTGAAGTACCCGTTCTCAATTACCTCTACAAATTCAGGAGTCTTACTTAGCTTAAGAAAAGCATTCTTAAGTTTAACGTGTTTCTCAGCATCCTCAATAGTGATCTGAATATGGTCAAGTTGGTCTTCTGCTGTGCTCATGTTATACATCCTTATGGGGTTGGTTAGTTAATTATTTAAGTACTAAAAGTTTACTATAAACCATCATAGTAAACTTTTACAAGTTTATCGGTTTAAGTTAGGTTCATTAATAATAGCATCTGCAAATTTCTTATCAAGTTCATTGTTCTGATCTACGCCTTTCATATTCTCCTCATGCTGACGATTAACACCAGACTCTTGCTCTACAAAGTTAAGATCTTCCATATCAGACTTACTCTCTAGGTTACGAGTCTTAGCTTCTTTCAGTGCGATATCTGCAGTATTCTCTTGAGCCTTAGCTTGTTCATTAGCTACCTGAGCCTGTAATAGTGCAACCTCTAGTTGAGCTTTCTGTTGTGCCATAGGATCTGGTTGAGGTTGATACTCCTCAATACGCTTAGCTAGTTCAGGCATCTTACGGAGTCTAGCTATGTCAGATAGAATCATCTGAGACATAGAGGGTTCCATATTATTACCCATAGTCTGTAGCATGAAGGAGAGCTCTTGAGCTTTCTCATTATCAGCTTCAGCAGTAGAGATGTTTAGTTTAATATCATAACGACCACCAAGGTCTTCACGATTGATCGCTACAAACTCTTCGTTAGTAATACGAATGATCTCTTCATCTTCTAGGAACTCAGCATTCATTGAGATGAATTTACGACCAATCTGGAGTATACCCTCAGCTAGTCTACGTAGGATACCTAGCTCCCTCTTAGAGGTAGCATCTAGAGCTGATCTAATACCAGTAGCTGTATTACCTAAGGCTTGTCCTGAGATGCCCTGACTGAATGCCTTTACACCTGTAAGACTCTCTGCCTCATCATTCTGCAGATTCAGCATAGTGAGAGCACTAGTTGGAATCTCTGGGTAAGTCTCCATATGGAATGCTTGTCTAGGATCAATAGTGGAATTGAACTTGTAGTCATCCCCTCTCTCAAACTTACGTGCATTAATTACGTCTAGAGCATCCTTACGGATACCCTGTTGACCGTTGGCACTACGACCTAGGATATCAATCATCCCTCTAGTGACTGCTCCTATGACCTTCTGGTTGTCCTCTAGGAGGTATCCATCAGGTTGTCCAAAGACTTCCTTACGTACAGGGAGATAATCTACCTTAACAAAGGGTAGTTGTTTATCAGGGAATGGAGCCTCCTCTAGACGAACTAAAGTATCCCCAATCCAGGTAGCTACAAAAGGTTCTACCTCTCCAGTTCCATTGATATCCCAGAAGCCCCAGTATTCATGAGCTACGAGCTTCTTACGAGCCTCATCACTGAACTCGAAGCTAGCATCCCTCTCTCCTACAGAGTGGTCAGGAGCTGCTAGAGCACTCTGGTTCTCAGTCTTAACGAAATCTAGATTCTCATATCTACCGTCCTTTTTCAGCTGAGACATAGAGGTTTCAAAACTATAAATAATGAACTCTGCTTTGTCTAAATCCCCCTCACAGGTAGGATCAATAATGAGGTTCTTATAGTTACAAATCTCAACTGTAGGTTGGTTCTTAAGTACCTTTGTCTGCTCTTGAGTTTCAGTACCTACTTGAACTTCCTCATAGGGAGGAAGACCTTGTGCTTGACGTTGAGCAGCAATCTCAGGATTAAGTATAGGACGTGCTTCCATGACTGGAACTTCTACTTCTACTATCTCTTCCTCATACTCCCAACCAGTACGTACAATAACGGTACCTTCATCTACTGCAGTACGTACAAACTCATCAATGAACTTGACCTTCTGAATACGATTATTGAATTGAGAGTTTAGAACTAAACCATTCTGAATAGCTGCCTGCTTATCCTCAAAGGTGACAGGGGAGGTATTGAATAGATCATTAGTAGATAGGAAAGGTTCACTCAGAGCTGCATACCTCCACTCTGCTTGCTTACGGATAACCTTAGGTACGATCTTAGATCGTCCCTTCTTAGCCTTAATCTGCTGATCCCCACGTAGAGCACTAAGCCACCCATCTACCGTAGTAACGTGAGCTATGTGAGAGCTCTGGGCTGCGGTGTAGTCTTTCTTGAGATCTGATAGTTTAGGAGGGTTCTCCCAGTTAACTAGCTTATCTGCTTCAGGTGCTGCTACGTCAGTTTTATCGTCATTCATAAATTACGCTCACTAAGCATACAGGTGGGTATCTATTTTAAAGATAGACTGTTTATCATATTCACTATGGTAATGGATACGATCTTTAAATATCTCATTACTTTCCAAAAACAGGGAACAGTATACTGCGTCATCTTTAACTATGGTCTTAATAAAATAGTGCAGCACATTAGCTAGCTGCATCCTTGCTTCTATATTATCTGCCGTTACGAGGCTTGTAATCATGTATCCATTTAGTGGCTTTGAGAAATAGTAGTACAAATACGCGAAATCTAGGTAGATACAGGTACAGTGCTTAAACTTTACAGCCATTATAGGATCTCCAATATAGCGGCAGAAAATACGTTACCCATTCCTGCACCTAAACTAAGGAACATACCGGGCCCATTGTCCCGTATAGCCAGGTCGGTCTCGATTGCAGTACTAGCTCCCAACGTATGCCCTATATCCTGTTTGTAGCTAATGGTCTCGATGTTCCCAAAGAGCTTCTTCACTACAGAAAGTTCTACGCAATTATCAAGAGAGTGAGTATTATGGAGCTTAACAAATCGTATATCCTGAGGTACAACACCAGCTTGAGCTAAGGCATCCTGTATAGCATTCGAGTACCCAGTACCCTGTTCAGAGATACCTAGAGGATTGCCTATAGCCTCAGCAGTAGTTGTGACTGCGTGTAGCACAGCCCTTCCTGCTCCTAAGGCTGTAACAGCATCTTCAATAACAGTGATGTTCACTCCTTGCCCTAGAAAGAACTTACGTTCCTCATCTAGGGTAATTAACTTGTTTTCTGCAAAGAACTTCATAAACTCTTCAGAGGTGCCATTATCTACGGCCACTATAACGACCCTAGTTAACTTGCCTGACTCAATCAGTAATTTTGCATACTCTAGCGCAGAGTGTCCGCTTATACAAGAAGTACCATCTACAGAGATGTGCTTAAAGGTGCCTAGGCTGTTTGCCAACTTACCTGCGTATATCTGGTTAGTACCCAAGGGTAGTACTTTACAGGTAGGGTAGTTTGTTGAATACTTACCTGTAAACTTATACCCAGTCCACATGGTATTTCCTGCGGCTAAGATGAGCCCGTTATTACCCTCTTCAAGCAAGGCGCTACGTAGGGTCTCACGAAAGCTATCAGCATCTAGAAGCTGGTCTACCAGCACTTTAGGGATAGTAGTTACACCGGCCTTTAGTGCCACACCTCCATCAGTAATTTGATGAATATGCTGTGGTGTACTAACAGCCTGTTCAACTAAGCTTGAAGTGTACAGGGATTTAGAAAAAGTGACATATATCATTTTGATATTTGTACTAACGTCTGCTCTATCTGGGCATATGTATAGCCCTTAGTTTGATACTTTTTCACAAAGGTAAACAAATCATCCACTGTGAGATCACCTTTTAGGGCCCTTGTTGGAACGGTTTCCGTCGTTATCCCAAACAGTTCATGCAGCCACACCACTAACATCATAACTCCTAGACTATCTAGTCTATCTAGGATAAGGCTGTCATGCATACTCTCTACACGGTTAAAAGCATCAGGTTCACTACTTTCTCGTATGCTGATTACGTTTATGATGTGGATGAACTCTTCATCCGTTAGAGAGCAAGTGTCCATCATACAAGGGGATTGTTAGATGCCGTGGTTGTGAGGGTGGATATATCACCGCTCCCATCCGTGACAATATCAGCTACTTTCAATGAAGGTGGGTATGTATAACTCAGTGTCCCTGAGCTAGTTATGGTATCTGTGGTAGCCTCATACGGCAAAGTAACCTCATAGGTATCCTCATCAAGAATTGCTTTAATGGCGTACTTCGTATTTACCGCTGCATTTCCAGGTGAGGCAGGAGGTGTGTAGCCACTGAGGGTTACATACCCCCCTACGAATGCTCCATGAGCTGTATGCGTAATGGTCAGTACGTTGGAGCCATCTGATGTACTAAAATAGGTTGCAGCATTGTACGAACTAACGGAGTTGTACGCCTCCAACTCAGCACTCTGAGTAGAAATCAAGAAACTGCTTTCATGCTTGGTTATATAGTTATTTTCAGTAGCTGTGTCATTTGTGATGTAGATCGCCATACCACTAGTAATGGTCGGGAGAGAATTAAGAAAAAGAGGGGTACCATACACCCAAGAGTGCCATTCATTATCTACGGCATCCCATGCCCATAACGCACTAATATCTCCTGCAGATAGCCCTAGTTTAGCTACTAAATCATCTACAAATGCTGATACACCGTTGTCTATATTAACGTAAGGAGTGGCGGGAGTAATGGCTAATTGGGAGAACCCCTCATACACTGTAGAGAAAGTCGTCGTGGTTATGCCATCAATAGTCATAGTAAAACTATCAACTGTGGCCGTCACCTTTAGCCACACATTCCAACCAGGTGTAATGAACCGATCAGAATCTAAAGCTTCCTTGGTATATCCTGGATTATTTTCGGAGGCATCTAGGTTTTCAAAGGACGCATTAGGAGTCAAATACATCTGATCTACGCTAGTTACCTCCGAGTAGTTCTCACCCAACCACCGGACAAAATTTCCGTATGTAGGAGGGTAATCACCAAAGTCTGGGTAACCTCCAAAATTAAAGTATGCCCAACCATTTCTCAAGTTAATGGGAATACTGTAGGTCATGGCTGTCTGCGTCAAAGGGACACTATGGATGTATAAGCTCTCTGATGCCCGATTAGCAGGCACAGTATTGTCGGGGGAACCTATAGTATCCCAGTCAGTACTTGTGTTTAGGTTAAGCAATGCAGATGATGTAGCGTATTTTGTCACATTCACTTGCTCATTAACAATACGTGTAAGCACCTCCTCTGGTGTCTTAACCACAGTAGTGCCGATTGACTTAAAGGACTCACTTACAATAACTTGATTTGCAATCGTAGTGTTAATGAGAGGGGACATCAAATGTAACTTATCTTTAGTTACATCAGCCATAGGTTCTGGTTTGTTCCCTCCTGAGATTTGAGTATCCCAGTCTAGGTTAATGGAGTCATTGAGATGCTCAAAGGTAATCTTCTTACTTGTACCCGCATCACTTATCAGCAGCTCATCAGTATCGTCAGCAGATGTTTTTGCGGTTAGCTGCGATATTTTCTTATCAGCCATTAGTTTGTCCTCACTTGTGCAATTATGGGTAGTTGCCACTCTGCATTAATACCAGATGAGCTTACTACGGTTACGGTAGCGGTGTACGTACCGCCCGTGGTTAATGCTAGGGTGTCCTCAAGTACGGCTGAATAGTTACCATTGCTATCAGGAACGTATACCAATGATAGGGGAAACGTCTGCCCAGTAACGGTAGCGTCTTCACTATCTTTAAGAACACAGGTAACTGTCGCATCATTCATGAAACTACCGGAACTGGGGTCGTTAAGACCGACCATACTTATAGTGTTATCATTATTAATAAAGAGATTAGAAGCCATACTAAATTACCAAGTGGTCTCCAGATTCTGTGATTAGAAAGTGCTTATTATCTTCTGTGCGAAAATATGCATACACGTCCAATTCCATTGATGTGTTAAGAACCGCTAGCCCAGATAGCAAGGGGCTAATGTTAAACGTAGCTGTGAGCCAGCCTTTAAGAGCTGCCATAATATTTACCCTCTAAGTACTATAATTGTATATTAGCATACTTTTTCCAGCTGACCTATTTACATCTAGTCAGCAACCTTTACAAACTCATCTGCATCCACATACACAGTAGCCTGCTTACGTAGAAATCGACAACAAACATGCAGAGAATTAACCACATCTACCACTTCACATAATCGATCCTCTAAGTAGAATTTACTACCTAGAGGTAAATTCCCTACTTCACTATAGCTAGTGTGCCTCATTTAATAATCCTCCCACCCATCGCTAAAACCTCCATGCCCTTCTATCGTTCCGTAGTCCTGTTCAATAATACTTTTATCATTCATTTTGTAATTACCTTTTCATTGCAGCACTGCCGTAGTAGAAACCAATCACATTCATAATAGCAAACGGTAACCACTCAGGAGTCACCATTCCATCCATTGCCTGATACTCGGTATACGATCTAGTGGTATCTACCAACCCAAAAAGAAATACTCCCCCGTCTGTCATAGCTACAGGCATGTAAGTGGTGATACCCCAGATTGGGGCTGTTAGTATCCAGCCAGCCATTAGCTTTAACTCGCCCTACTCCCTAGTTCGGTGGGTTTCTTTTTGATTGTGGGTTTATCATGGAACAACCCAATTACCCACGGCAACAAGAATACCAACAGCAATCCCCAACCTATTACTTCAATCGCAAGAATAATTACATCTATCCAAGTAGGTGGCGGTTTGTCAGCAACCGCAGCTTCTGCCAAAACAGCGCCAGTCCCTGCCCCAATTGAAGAGCCGACAGCATAACCAGTAGGCCCGCCAGCCAGATACCCGACAACACCACCAGCAGTGGAAGCCCCACTACCAACTGTAAAAGTAGCAACATTGTCTATCACCTTGTCTAACATGGCACAACTACTTAAACTTAATCCTAAAAATAAGTATGTGATAAGTTTCAAACCACGCAAATTAAAACCTCCAGACCCTCGTAAATGTACCACTCACAGTAGCCCATGATTACGGGACTCATCTCACCTTCCACATATCTAAAGTAGCGTCACTCCATCCCTCACCGATCTCCACAACAGCCGTCATCTCTTTCGGTCCGTGGGCGCACCCGCTCATTAGTACCACGATGAAAGTAATCCACGCAACCACGAGAAGTAACTCTAACAATCGGACCAAGAGGGTGGTGATCACATCGTGTAGCTTGTCGTCCTTCATAATCGTATAGAATCATCAATCCGCAAATAGTACACTTAAAATCACTCATCACATTTTTCTGCGCCATACCATGTGCAATATATAATCACTACAAGGGCAATCGCGGCAGGTATTATGATTAAATAACCCATCATCGCAAATAGAATAGACCAATTGAGATAGCCATGAGTGCCATTGTAAAAAAGCCTATAAGATATATCGGTGTCATTTTTTCGATCCTCGTTCCATCAGTATTACCTCCAGGTGTCCATTGACTCTACCAGCGTCTCAAGCTCATTTGCCATCGACTCAATAATAATTTTCTCGTTCTTATGCTCTAGTTCAATCACTATCGTCCTAGATTCCAGTTGGTCTATGCGCTTAAAGTAATCGATCAACTCTTTGCGTTTAGCT
>Ga0233449_1000443_pt1 | contig 49749 bp, 41 predicted proteins | sample SI_124_October20_FD_183012 | JGI IMG/M metagenome (GOLD analysis project Ga0233449, IMG submission 183012) | Seawater microbial communities from Saanich Inlet, British Columbia, Canada - SI_124_October2016_200_MG | ecosystem: Environmental > Aquatic > Marine > Inlet | place: Canada: British...
AATATGGTTTTTTCAGTGATGATCCTGTGTGATCCATGAATGGACGCGCCAACCCCGCCGCCCATAGTGATGCCATCTAAAAGGGCGATATACGGTTTTGTGAAATGATAAATGCGCGCATTCATTTTATATTCACTTGAGAAAAAATCGCGCCCAGCGACATTATTTTCCGGGCCCTGTTCTACAATAGTTCTGGCATCCCCGCCGGCACAAAAGGCTTTGTCGCCAGCGCCTTTTATAATTACCGCATGGATGGATTTTTCCTTTTGCCACGCTGTCAATTGACTGTCTAGCGTTCGGCACATGTCCATTGACAGGGCGTTTAATACTTCCGGCCGATTAAGGGTAATAATACCAATAGAAGATTTTTCTTCAAAAATGATATCTTCGCTCATTATCAATGCACCCTATGCTGATTTTTTTTATAACGTTGTGATTGATTCTGTTGCTTCAAGTAGCCATGCTTTTTCTTTCCCACTTAGAAGCGGGGCGATTATCTCACGTACTTTGGCATGATATATATTAAACCATGTAATTTCAGCGGCTGACATCATATGAGCATTAACAAGCCTCTTATCGATGGGGGCCAGAGTAATTGTTTCAAAAGTGAGCATGGGCCGTTCTTCTTCCTCAAATTCACTAATGCTGACAATAACCAGATTTTCAATACGTATCCCATATTCACCTGCTTTATAATAACCCGGCTCGTTAGAAAGTATCATACCAGGCTTTAAGGGAACATTATGGCTAAGCGGTGAAATGCTCTGCGGACCCTCGTGTACTCCAAGATAACTACCAACGCCATGCCCGGTACCATGATCAAAATCAAGTCCCACATCCCAAAGAGGTTTGCGCGCTAGCGTATCAAGGTGTGCGCCGGTTCTGCCTTCGGGAAAGCGGGCCTGAGCGAGGGCAATATGACCTTTTAAAACCCGAGTAAAATTATTCCTTTGTTTTTCTGTCGTTTCCCCCAGAGCGATCGTTCTGGTAATATCCGTAGTTCCGTCAAGATACTGTCCGCCAGAATCAACCAGATAAAGCATATCTTTTTTCAGCTTTTTCGATGTTTCCTTCGTCACTGAGTAATGAACAATCGCCCCATTAGAGCCCGCCCCGCTTATGGTATCAAAACTGTTCCCCTGAAAGAGCGGCACATCTTTTCTGAAATCATACAATTTTTCTACAGCATCAATTTCATCAATTTTTCCGCTCGGGCCATGCTTATCAATCCAGCATAAAAAACGGCATACCGCGACAGCATCACGAATGTGCGCCGCCCTCGTGCCGGCAAGCTCCACATCATTCTTGCAGGCTTTGTCGAGAAGGATTGGGTCCTCTTTTTCAATAACAACTGCATTTTCACTTCTCAAAGCTTCAAAGACGGCACTATGGGTCCTTTTGGGATCAACCATTGCCTTCTGTCCGCTTTTGCCGAGATTTTTTAGAGCGCCAACAAAATCTTCTTTAGGATAAATTGTCACCTGTTTTCCCAAGTGATTTATCACTTCATCGCTCATTTTGTCAGGGTCAATATAGAGTTCTGCTTTTGAACTGCTATGTAAAATGGCAAAACTAAGAACCAGTGGTGTACAGTCAACATCTGATCCGCGAATATTAAAAAGCCATGCAATGCTATCAAGTGAGGTAATCACCAGAACGTCCGCCCCTTCGGCTTTGATTTGTGCCGCTATACGTTTTCTTTTAGCGGGTGATTTTTCACCGGAATACTGATCATTTTGAACGCGGGCCGGTGCCTTTGATGGAGATGGTCTATCAGACCATATTTCATCTATAAGGTTATTCTTAACCGCCTTTAAGGTGATGTTTTTAGCGGCCATCTTTTTCTCTGCTTTACTAAGCCACACTTTATTGTGAAGCCAAGGGTCGTATCCAATCACATCACCGCTTTTAAGATTTTCCATGAACCAGTCTTCCGCCGGATCTTTATGTAACTTTAAAACGTTGAATTTTTTTAAATCCACTTGGTCACGAACTTGTAGGGTATAACGTCCATCAACATAAATTGCCGCCCTATCAAGACTGACCACAGCAAGGCCGGCAGACCCTTTAAAACCAGTAAGCCATGCAAGACGATCAGCATATGAAGGTGTGTATTCACTTTGATGCTCGTCCGTATGCGGAATAAGAAATCCCGCTAATTTCTGCTCTCTTAATATTTGTCTTAAAGCACGTAATCTTTTGTCCATTTTGACCTCAATTTAAAAATGTTGCTCTATATTTACAGGATCATGAAATATTGCAAGCAAAAGGTAGGCATTTTTTATTATACGGGTAATTTTGAGGCGGCAGAAAATGCCTTTTTGAATGAATATCAAAAATAACATTATGTATTTCAATATATTATAGATGGCATGGTTTTTGCACTTATTTCTAAGCAAAGAGGAGCAAACCATGAATTCAAACATTATTTTAATCAAAGACCATAAAAAGCCCGCTAAAACGGATTTACGTAAAAATACCAATATTTTTTCTGAAATGGAGAAATTTGGAATTGATCCAGGACCGTTTCTAGAAATTGCTGCACAGGATTTAAATAATCAATACGGGACTGATGCACTTAGCTTTTCTCTTCAGATAAGTCAGGAATTTATCGAAGACGGTGACAAACAATCGGCAAAAATATGGCAGAAAATTTCTTGCCATTTATCTCAACTACATCAATTTGGAACTGTAATATCCCATTAAATTAACAGGTCATGGCCCTATGATATTTTCTTGGCGACAAAGCCACTGAATAGACCTACAGAAATAGCAACTATTACGGCCATTATGCCGTAATAGGACGGATATTCGTGAGCGAAATTATAAACAACCCGCTCTATCCCTCTTTTATCAACAGGCAATAATATCTCGTCAGTTATGATAATATTGCCATCGCGAACCAGATAAATAGCGGCTTTATATTCCCCGACCGGCATATTTGAGGGGAAAACTAAATTGGCCCGAAATAAAATTTCATCTTTAACCGTAACGTTATCGCTACTTTCTTTATAGAGCTCTTTATTAATCATGTTGCGGATTAGGGCCTCTTTATACTCATCAACATTTTCACCTTCTTCATTAGTGATATTTATGTTGTCCAAGCCAAGCCCAAGTCTAACCTGATCTGATTTTGATAAAAATTCATCAAGAGGTCTCGTGGAGCCAATAACATAATAACCGGGGACATCGTGCATCAATTGATTTTCAATATTTACCCAAATGCCGGCAATTTTTTCTTTTTTTCTGATAACCAGATCAGTCGGCTCGCTTTGGACGACAACGATAATATCATAATCAAGTCCCTGAACTGAAATTTCATCGCTCTGAATGCTTTCTATCGCATGACGTTCAAGGGCACCAAAAAGCAATAGTTCACTACCTGAAAATTGTGATGTGATCTCAATGGCATGCTGGGATAGGTCCGTGACAAGGGTTTCCGCACGAGCGAAATTAAATGACATAACAAAATATAGAGCGACTAAGGCTGATATGTATTTATTGCTATCCATCTTAATGCCCCTCAACGCCGATGGTAGAAATAGTGAATAACTCATCAGGTTCAACCACAAGATCAAATGCCATTTTCAAACAAACCAACAGCACCATGCTAGCAAGCAGAATACGCAGTTGTTCACCTTTTAACTTTACCCCGACCACCGCGCCGATTTGAGCGCCGATAACCGCTGCTGTGAGGAGTATAACCGCAAGCACCACATCCACCGTCTGCGTGTTGATCGAATGAAGGTATGTGGCTGACGCCGTGACAAAAGTAATTTGAAAGAGAGACGTTCCAATAACCACATTTGTCGGCATATGCAGCAAATAAATCATCGCCGGCACCATAATAAAGCCGCCGCCCACGCCCATAATAGCGGCAAGCACGCCGACCAGTGCGCCAATAGCAATTGGCATAATTACACTGATATACATTTTTGATTTTCTAAAACGCATTTTAAAAGGAAGTGCGTCAATCCATGTGCGTTGGCGCCGCGTCACTTTAACGACTTCCCCGCTCCTCGCGCGCAGTATACTGCGGATGCTCTCAACAAACATCAGACCACCAATGCTACCGAGGAAAACAACATAGGCCAGCGAAATCATTAGATCAACCTGACCAATTGAACGCAGATAAGTAAAGATCATTGCGCCAAAATAAGTGCCTACGACACCGCCACCGATTAGCACCATTCCCATTTTAAAATCAACTCCGCCGCGACGCCAATGGGCCACGGCACCGGATACGGACGCTGCTGTAATTTGATTAGCTTCGGTCGCAACGGCTATGGCTGGGGGAACACCTGTAAAAATCAGCAATGGCGTCATAAGAAAGCCACCACCAACACCAAACATGCCAGATAAAAAACCCACACCGCCGCCCATAGCTAGAAGAACAAAAATGTTCATGGATAGTTCGGCAATGGGCAGGTATATCTGCATATGGTTTACATTTTAATTGGTGTTTAATCTTTTCTTGCTGCTTTATACATAAAGTGGCAAGCCCTTTAATTACGAATCAATCTTCGGCCTTATATAGACCCAAAATGCACCTGCTGCAAGTGAACAATTTTTACCAGAAATCATCAATTTCTATTTAGATATCACTATTATATTAATATATCATTACATTCTAATGAAAAGCCTTCAGCTACAATAAATTTTCTTGTGTCACTCTTGTTATATTAATGATAATATTTAATTATAATATAGCGATAATTGATAATGACAGAGACGCAAGGAAAGCCTATGCCAACATATAAAGCTCCCGTAAACGATTATAAATTTCTGATGCATAATGTTTTTAATTTACAGCAATATAATAACTATCAAAGCTTTAAAGAAGCCACCCCCGATCTAATCGATGCCATACTCGAAGAAGCTGCCAAGCTGACCGAAAATATATTCCAGCCCATCAATCAAAGTGGTGGCGAAGAAGGCTGCTCGCTAGAGAACGGAATAGTATCAACACCGAAAGGATTTAAGGAAGCTTATGATCAATTTCGCGAAGGTGGTTGGCAAAGCTTAACGGGGGATCCTGAATATGGCGGACAAGGGCTTCCCTTATCACTTGGTGTTGCGCTTAATGAAATGATGATATCGTCAAACTGGGGGCTTGCTATGTATCCGGGCCTTACAAAAGGCGCTTCTGAAACTATTCATGCATGGGGAACAGACGATCAAAAAGGCACTTATCTTCCCAACATGATTTCCGGCGATTGGGCCGGCACCATGAATTTAACCGAACCACACTGCGGTACCGACCTTGGCCTCCTGCGCACAAAGGCGGATCTTAATGATGATGGAAGTTATAGCATCAGCGGTACAAAAATATTTATTTCAGCTGGCGATCATGAACTTACAGAAAATATCATTCATCTTGTGTTGGCCCGCATTAGCGGTGCGCCGGATGGAATGGACGGCATAAGCTTATTCATTGTGCCAAAATTTATTGTGAAAGATGATGGAAGCCTCGGAGACCGCAATGGCGTCAGCTGCGGATCATTGGAAGAAAAAATGGGCATTCATTCAAATGCTACATGCCTGCTCAATTATGATAATGCTACGGGATATCTGCTCGGACCGGAAAATAAAGGCATGCGTGCCATGTTCACTATGATGAATGAAGCGCGGCTTGGTGTTGCTATGCAGGGTCTGGCCATTGCCGAAGTGGCGCAGCAAAATGCAGCCGATTATGCCAGAGAAAGAATTCAGGGCCGCGCTCTAACCGGCGCAAAATTCCCAGATGATGCCGCGGACCCGATCATTGTCCATCCGGATGTGCGCAGAATGCTCATGACGAACCGTGCGTTTAGCGAAGGGTCTCGCGCCATGGCACTATGGGCGGCACTTCAAATTGACATTTCGCACGGCGACCCTGAAGAGGACGCCCGCGTTAAAGCAAAAGATATGCTCGCACTTTTAACGCCCGTGCTTAAATCATACATGACCGATCAGGGGGTTGAGGCGGCGAGCCGCGCTATGCAATGCCTAGGCGGGCATGGCTATATTTGTGAATGGGGCATGGAACAATTTTTACGCGACGCACGTATTGCTCCCATATATGAAGGCACCAACGGTATTCAGGCACTTGATCTTGTTGGCCGCAAGTTGCCCCGTAAAAATGGCGAAGTAATCAGAGCATTTTTTAAAGTCATTCAGAACTTCATTGACGATAATAAAGAAACAGAAGGCCTGGAAAAATACTGCAGTTTGCTTGAAAAAGCACTGGGCAGGCAACAGGCCGCTACCATGTGGTTGATGCAAAATGCCCTGGAAAATCCCGATCATGCCGGTGGGACGGCCCATTATTACCTGAACTTGATGGCGCTGGTTGCCATGGGGTATTCATGGGCTAATATGGCGCTAACAGCGAAAACTATGATTGCCGCGGGCGAAGGTGATCAGGCGTTTCTGCAAAATAAACTTAAAACCGCTGATTTCTTTTTTACCCACCTGCTGCCTGAAACAACTGCCCTACGAATAAAAGTAGAAGCCGGTTCAGATGATGTAATGTCACTTGATGCACAATATTTTTAAGGATAACAAATGACTGATGCTTTTATATTTGACAGTGTTAGAAGCCCTCGCGGGCGAGGTAAAAAAGACGGAAGTCTCCATCCGGTAACACCCGTTAATCTACTCACACAAATGCTTGTGGCTCTTCGAGAGCGAAATGAGTTTGATGTCACCGCCGTTGATGACGTGATCACTGGGTGCGTAACGGCCGTTGGTGAACAAGGCGGCGATATTGGCCGCTTTGCCGCAATTATGGCCGATTACAGCGATTCTGTGCCGGGCGTACATGTCAACCGGTTCTGCGCGTCAGGGCTAGTTGCGGCAAATTACGCTGCGGCCCGTGTTATGGCAGGACAGGATGATCTTATTATCGGTAGCGGTGTTGAAAGCATGTCACGTGTTCAAATGGGCTTTGATGGCGGGGCCTGGCTTTTTGATCCGCAAGTGACTAATAAAATAGGATCGGTGCTTCAAGGCATCAGCGCTGATATGATCGCCACAAAATACGGCTTCAGCCGCGATGATTGTGACGAGTATGCGGTGCTTAGTCAAAACCGGGCCGAAAAAGCACGAGACGACGGCCATTTCAAAAATTCTATCATTCCTATAAAAGACAGCATTGGTAGGGTCCTACTCGACACTGACGAACATATGCGCCCGGGAACAACGATAGACGATCTGGCCAAACTGAAAAGCTCGTTCAATGATATGGGTGAGCTGGGTTTTGATAGTGTTATTCTACAGAAATACCCTGAAATTGAGCGGGTAAAACACGTTCATCATGCGGGAAATTCAAGCGGCATTGTTGATGGTGCAGCAGCCATACTAATAGGCACGGAAGAAACGGGTAAAAAATACGGCTTAAAGCCAAGAGCGCGCTTTGTTTCCTTTGCCGATGTTGGCTCGGAACCCAGCATTATGCTAACCGGTCCGGGGAAAGCGGCAAGAAAGGCCCTTAAGCGGGCGGGCCTAACAAAAGATGACATCGATGTGTGGGAAATAAATGAGGCTTTTTCATCGGTAGTACTCCGTTTTTGTCAGGAAATGGAACTAGGTACTGATCAGGTTAACATTAACGGAGGCGCCATTGCCATGGGCCACCCGCTCGGTGCGACGGGCAATATGATTTTAGGTACAGCCCTTGATGAGTTGGAGCGCACCAATAAACGCTATGCGCTTATAACATTATGTGTCGGTGGCGGCATGGCCACAGCAACCATCATTGAACGCGTGTAAGGAGCAAATAACATGACAGGAAAAGCAATTAAATATGATCTTGATAATGACGGTATCGCGCTTCTTACAATAGATGTAGAGGGTGAGAGCATGAATGTCATCAATCAGATCTTCATGAGCGAAATGACAGGACATTTAAAAACTATAACGGATGATGAAAATGTGAAGGGCGCCGTAATTTGCTCCGGCAAGGATAATGCCTTTATGGCCGGTGCCGACCTTAATATGGTGCTTGGTGATCTGGCCGGGCGTGATGATGCTAGTGCTGCAGAAATTTTTCAGGCGTCTTTTTCCTTAAGTAAATTATTCCGTGAGATAGAAACCTGCGGCAAGCCATTTGCTATCGCCATAAATGGCCTTTGCTTGGGCGGTGGGCTTGAGCTTGCGCTTGCCTGTCATTACCGGGTCGTCGCCGATAATGAAAAGATTAAACTGGGCCTGCCTGAAGTACAGGTCGGGCTGATCCCCGGCGCCGGTGGCACACAAAGGTTACCACGTCTAATGGGTATTCAGATGGCGCTTCCCTTTTTGCTTCAGGGTAAAAATATGAACCCAAAACAGGCACTGTCAAACAATGTCATCCATGAAATTGCCCCCGTGGGTGAAATCGTCGGTAAGGCAAAAGCGTGGATCCTTGGCGGCGGTAAGCCCGAGCAGCCATGGGACCAAAAACGCTTTAAAATTCCCGGTGGTCAGGGCGTTTATGATCCTAACATCGTGCAAACCTTTATGGGTGCACCGGCGATGACCCAAAAGCAGACAAAGAATAACTATCCCGCGACGGTCGCTATTCTTTCATCCGTTTATGAAGGCCATCAATTGCCAATGGATGCTGCCATTGAAATTGAAAGCAAATATTTCTGCGAGCAATTAATGGGCGACGTGGCACCAAACATGATCCGCACACTCTTTGTTAATAAAAACAAAGCCGACAAACTTATTCGCCGGCCAAAAGATCAGCCGGAAATGAAAACCAAAAAGCTTGGCATGCTTGGTGCTGGACTTATGGGAGCCGGTATTGCTTACGTATCCGCAAAAGCAGGAATTGAAGTTGTGCTGCTCGACCGTGAGCAGGAATATGCCGATAAAGGCAAAGACTATTCACGTAAAATCCTTGAAAAAGGTATCAAACGCCGAAAAGTCACTCAGGAAAAAGCTGATCAGTTGCTCAGCCTTATTAAAACGACTACTGATTATGCTGACCTTGAAGGATGTGATCTTATCATCGAAGCGGTTCTTGAAGATCCGAAAGTAAAAGCAGATGTGACCGCCAAGGCCGAAGCCGTCATTCCAAAGAGCTGCATTTATGGATCGAACACATCGACACTACCGATTAGCATGTTGGCAAAATCATCACGGGACGAAGAAAAATTTATTGGCATTCATTTCTTCTCTCCGGTCGATAAAATGCCGCTTGTTGAAATAATTCTCGGTAAAAATACCGGTGATGAAGCCCTTGCCAAAGCCCTTGATTATGTGCGTCAGATCAGAAAAACGCCGATCGTCGTTAATGACAGTCGCGGATTTTATACCAGTCGTTGTTTTATGACATACCCGCTCGAAGCGTCCAACATGCTTGCAGAGGGCATAAGTCCGGTCCTTATAGAAAATAGCGGTGTTTACGCAGGCATGGCTGTTGGACCCTTTGCGGTAAATGATGAAGTGGGCATTGACCTTAGTCATCATATTGGCAAAGCGACTAAAGCAGCGCTTGGTGATCAGTATCTATCGGAAGCAAGTCATGATGTTATTGGAAAATTATACGAACTAGGGCGAATGGGTAAGAAAAACCAAAAGGGTTTTTATGAATACCCAGAGGACGACAAAAAATATATCTGGCCGGGACTTGCTGATCATTACCCATTATCCGATGACCAACCATCCCAGGAAGATGTTACAAAAAGGCTATTATACCGCCAGGCGCTTGAGGTCGTGCGCTGCATGGAAGAAAATGTCGTCACCGCGCCGGAAGATGCGGATATCGGTGCCATTTTTGGCTGGGGCTTTGCGCCGTGGACCGGTGGGCCGATAAGTATGATAGACACAATCGGCATCGACAATTTCGTAAATGAATGTGACAAACTAGCAGAAATTCATGGTGATGCTTTCAAGGTACCGGCTTCACTTAGAAAAATGCAAACGGAGGGAACACGTTTTTATAGCCAATAAATCTTGCATGAGGTGATGCCATGTGAGATATAATTCAATACACAAAAAATAAATCAGGGTAACGAAAATGAACAAAATTAAATTTATGATTGGCACATTTATAATGTTTGCCACAACAACCGTTTTTTCAAGCTCCGCACTAGCGGACTGGACACTAGACAGCGCAAATTCAAATATATCATATGGCACGGTAAAAAATGATGCCATTGGAGAAAGTAATACCTTTAAAAACATATCCGGCACCATTTCAGATAACGGACATATTAATATTGATATCGATCTTTCATCTGTTGATACGCTGATAGAAGTTCGCGATGGTCGCATGCGGGACATTGTTTTCAAAGTCGCAGAAAATATAGCGGCCAAACTAAGCGGCGATATGAGTTTGCAGGACCATAATGATCAGGCCGTCGGTACGAGCCGCGTGATCGAAGCGACAATAGGACTTGAACTGGTCGGTGAAAAACTTGAGCATGATGTGATGCTCGTGGTCACCAGACTGGCTGAAAACAAAGTTATGGTTACGCCCCACGGTGTAATCTTTATTGATGCAGATGATTATGAACTTGCCGGTGCCATTGAAACATTACGGGAACTTGCCGGGCTTGATACCATTGCCACAGTTGTTCCCATGTCATTTTATTTAACATTTACCAAATAGGACTAGAAAAGAATAATGACTACTAAATATAGTAAAGCAGCCCTCACAGCGGGGCTGTTGTGCCTTCCGCTTTTTCCCATGACCGTTCTCGCTGAAGTTACGCCTGAACAATTCAATTTACTTTTAACTGCCGCTGAAAAAGACGGCGGAAGAGATTTTGAAATTCTGGTTGATCTTCTAATCGCTGCAAATCCTGAAGATGAAGCCGATATTAGACAGACTGCCGCTCAGATTAGACCAGCGCCGGCACCTACGCCTGCTCCGGTCCAAACGTCACCATCAATTGCTGATGGCACTATTTTTTCTGATAGTTACGCAGAGAAACTTTCAGCTATGTTTTTACCCGGCTGGGAAAAAGAAGTTGAAGTTAACGCGCTTTACAGTACTGGTAACACAAGCCAAAAATCGTTTGGCACCGGGACTAAGTTTTTTAGAGAAGCTGGTCCATACCAACAAACCGTTACATCATATTTCGATTTAAACACGAGTGATGGCATCACCAATAAGCGAAGGTACGGTCTTGCTTTTAAGAATGATTACAGCATCAATGAAATATCCTATGTCAGTGGCTTCGCAAGTTTTGAGGGCGATAGTTTTGGTGCCTTTAACAAACGACTTACGCTAAATGCTGGTTACGGTATCAGGATTTTTGATAATGATACATTTAAATTGAATATGGAAGCAGGCCCCGCACTGCTCATGACCAAGCCGCTTGCAACGGACGATTATGAAAGTGATCTTACTGCTTACGCAAGCAGCCTGTTTTCATGGGTTATTAATGACCGAAGTGAATTTGAAAATGAAACGAAAGTTTATGTAGGAAGTAGAGTGGTGATTGAAAATAAAACCGATTATAAACTACAGATCAGTGGCGCCCTTAGCGGTAAAATTTCCTTTGACGTGCTCTATAACCGTGATGCACCAATTGACCGTAAAAAAACCGACACCATTACCCGTGTCGGCATTCTTTACGATTTCTAATTTTTCTTAAACGTCCGCGAGCCCGGCTTGCGGACGCTAAGCTAAATATATTTTCAGCTCCGCCAACATTTTATCCACATCTTCATTGGTGGTAAACATATGGTTTGAAATACGAATGGCATTATACTGCGGCAAGCTTTTAATGGTATAATTTTTATCATTCATAATTCGGCGAAAATCCCCATTCTTCTTCCCTTCGGGCAAACTGAAGCTGACAATAGCAGAACCTAGTTCCGCCTTATCTGAGCTGATAATTTTTATCCCCTCTACTTTTGCCATTTCGCTATAGCAATAAGCAGCAAGCTCCATACAGCGTTTTTCAATCCGCTTTGTGCCGATGGCCATGTGCCACTGCGCCACATCACCAAACCCAATTATATTCGGTGCGTTTCGGGTTCCGGAAGAAGCAGAGTAAACTCTATAGCCACCAGAAAGGAAGACATTATTCACTTGGGCTTGTACCGCGCTACGCATATAAAGAAGGCCCGTTTCCTTTGGTCCCATAATCCATTTATGGCCACTACAGGCATAAACATCACAACCTAAATCATGAAGGTCAATATGCAGCATGCCCGGTGCCTGTGCACCATCAACGATGAAAAGAATATCCCTGCCTTTAATCAGTTCGGACACTTCCTTAATGGGCCAGCGAAGGCCAGTTACTGTTTCAACATGACTGAGCAGTAACATTTTAGTTTTTGCCGTGAGGTTTGATTTCACAAGATCTAGTAGCTGTTTTTTACTCTGCGCCGGATAAGGCATTGTCATTTTTTTAATCACAGCGCCTTTGGTGGCCTTCAGAAAATTAAGCCCTGTTTCCGCGCCGCCATGTTCATGATTGGTGGTGAGAATTTCATCACCCGCGGTCCAGTCAATGCCGGAACAAACCGTACTGATCCCTTCTGTGGTATTACGCGTTAGGATAATCTCATCTTCATCCGCACCCATAAAGCTTGCTATCTTGGCGCGCGTTTTTTCCATTTCCTGACCCATCGGACCAAAATTTTCAGCGGCCGGGTTGCCTTCAAGGCGCTTCATCATCATTGACACTTTATCAAAAACCAGCTGCGGTGCCGGGCCAAGTGTGCCTGTATTTAGATAAATAAGTCCCGGTTTAAGCATTAACTCTGCGCGCACTTCTGCGAATAACTGATCATCGGAAATATTTTCGCTATTTTTAAAATCTACCCCTTGCGAGAATGCTTTTGCCGTGCCCGTCATAAGGGCAAGCGCTGATATACCGCCCGCTTTTAGAAGTCCGCGGCGGGTGTTTAGTAATTTATTTTGTGATATTAGATTATTCATAGTCTACTTTCTTATTCACCGATCAAATGTAATGATAGTGTTCGTTTATGGGCGTGAGCCCGGTGTTCAAAAATATATATTCCCTGCCACGTGCCGAGCATCATCTGCCCACCATTTACCGGAATGCTAAGCTGGGTTTGGGTTAATGCTGATTTAATATGGGCCGGCATATCGTCTGGGCCTTCTGTATTATGGCGATAAAGATGATTTCCTTCGGGGACCAGTTTTCTAAAAAACACGTTTAAATCATGAAGGACATTCGGATCGGCGTTTTCCTGAATAGTTAGCGAGGCCGAAGTATGGCGAATGAATATAGTAAGCAGCCCGTCGCTCATTTCCTGATCCATGATCCAGTGACGAACGGGATCGGTGACATCAAGCAGGCTTGATCCCGTGGTTTGAAAAGTTATGTCATGTGAAAACTGTTTCATGCTAATTGTCTTTTAGCTCTTTCCCTACGCTTAGACCAGTTTAAATATAGCCGGTACAATAAAAGTATCGACAGAATAGTAGCATGAATAAGAGGAATAAGTACATCCGCTTTAACCATCATGTAATTATGCACAGTCACGGATATGGCGAGGATATAAATAAGCTGGTGTAATTTTGTCCAGTTTTTGCCTAATTTAATTTTCGTGAATTTAAATGATGTGATTGCCAGTATTACAAGCATGGCAAAGCCAGCCATACCAAATGTGATCGCTGGACGTTTTAGGACATCTTCAATAATGAGCGACCAGTTAAAAAAGTAATCAAGCATCATGTAGTTTAAAAAGTGAAGCAGCCCATATAAAAAAGCATATAGCCCAATTGCCCGGCGATATTTTAACAACCGCCATTTAGTAAGCTTGACAAGCGGTGTGATGCTCAGGGTAAGAAGCAAAAACCGTATGGTCCAGTTCCCGGTAAAATCAGTAATATATTCAATGGGGTTTGCTGAAAGTTCATGCGGTAAAAAACTATACCACAGCCATATTTGCCAGCCGATCCATAGTGCGGGAAGTATCGACAGTGTATGAATTAACAGTCGGGATAATTTCTTTTCCATCAGTAATTTCTTCGCAGGTCCATCCCGTCATAAAGGCCCGCGACCATTTCGCCGTATCCATTAAACATTAATGTTTCTCTTCTTCTGAAATCTCCAATGCGTCGCTCACTGGCTTGCGACCAACGCGGATGGGAAACGGCCGGGTTAACATTGGCAAAAAATCCATATTCTTGGGGCGCGAGCCGCATCCAGCTCGTATTGGGCTTTTCTTCAACAAATGAGATTTTAACGATTGACTTAACGCCTTTAAAACCATATTTCCACGGCACAACAAGCCTGAGCGGTGCGCCGTTTTGATTTTCAAGCGTTCGTCCATAAAGCCCCACTGCCATAATGCTCAGCGGATGCATCGCTTCATCCATGCGAAGCCCTTCGCGGTATGGCCACTGAATGATATTTCTCGCCTGACCGGGCATTTGTTCCACGTCTTCAAGCGTTTCAAAATAAATGTATCTTGCGCTCAAGCTTGGTTTTAATTTCTCGATCACCTGTGATAGAGATACACCAACCCAGGGTATAACCATTGACCAGGCTTCGACGCAGCGCATGCGGTAAATTCGTTCTTCCAGAGCGTTAAAATTAACCAAATCTTCAACGGCATATTCACCGGGGTTTTCACAGTGCCCATCGACGGTTATGTTCCAGGGCTTGGTAACAAGAGAATGTGCATTTTTCGAGGGATCGTCTTTTTCAATACCAAATTCATAGAAATTATTATAGCTGGTAATGGCACTGAGCACCGTTTGCTCATCCTTTATATCACTGCCATTATATTTGCCGGAAGGCGGGGTCTCAGCTTGATAAGCCCCAGCAAGTGCTGGTGTCATTAAATTCACGGCGCTGCCAACACCCATAATTCCGGCGGCTTTGACAAAATCGCGTCTTGAGAAGAAATCCTCTTCTGAAGTCACATCTTTCTCACTTAAATCCCAAGAGTTTTTAATCTTTATCAACATAGCTTTACCTGATTTACTTTATTTATTCTAATAAATATAATTCGTTTTTTCCAATGATGCTATTAACAGCATATCACATTTATGTTATTGGCATAATCATAATCAATAAAGAAAGTACTTCCATGGCTCCGCCACTGCTGACATTAACTAATATGGGACTTAGATTTGGTCCTGATCCGCTTTTTAACGGGATGGAATTATCCATTGGCGAATATGACCGCATTTCTTTGGTGGGCAGAAACGGTGCTGGAAAATCTACGCTGATGAAAATCATCCATGGCACCGTTGAAGCGGATAGCGGTGAACTTTTCGTAAAGCCGGGAACCCATGTCACCTATCTTGAACAAGACCCGGATTTATCCGGTTTTAAAACCGCCCACGATTATGTAGTGAACGGCCTCGTACATGGTTCAGAAGATGACCATTTTCAGGTGGATATTATGCTGGCTGAAATAGGTCTTGGTGCGGGGATGGAAACCGCCACTATGTCTGGCGGGGAACGTCGCCGTGCGGCCATCGCACGTGCACTCGTTAGTGATACAGATATTATGTTACTTGATGAGCCAACCAACCATTTAGATATCGCGACCATCGAATGGTTAGAGCAAAAGTTAAAAAGTTGGCGCGGAGCACTGGTGATAATCAGTCATGACCGTGCATTTCTTAATAACCTGACCAACACAACCTTCTGGCTTGATCGCGGTAAAGTCCGCCGCCTTGATAAAGGGTTCGCTCATTTCGATGAATGGTCGACAACTATTTTGGAACAAGAAAGAACTGAACGTGCTAAACTTGATAAGTTAATCGAAAAAGAAACTGACTGGTCCCATAAGGGCATAACTGCGCGGCGCAAACGCAATATGGGACGAATGCGTAACCTTTGGGAACTTCGCCATCAACGCGAACAACAAATTTCAGAAGTCGGTTCTGCCCGCATTGCCGCCGATAGTGGTAAGGCATCAGGTAAAAAAGTAATTGAGGCTTTAAAAGTCAGTGTTGCTTTTGATGATAAGCCAATATTAAAAGATTTCTCCATTAAAATCCTACGCGGTGATCGTGTTGGTATTATCGGACCAAATGGCGCCGGTAAAACAACACTTCTTAAAGCCTTAACCGGTAAGCTTATTCCCGACCAAGGACGAGTAAAACTTGGTACTAACCTAATTCCAACTTTCCTAGATCAACACCGTAGCCTGATTAAAGATGACGACACGGTATGGGAAACCTTAAGTGATGGTGGTGACCATATTATGGTTCGTGGTCATTCAAAGCATATCATTTCTTATATCAAAGACTTTCTCTTTGATGCCTCGCAAGCTCATAGTCCTGTGAGCTCTCTTTCAGGCGGCGAAAAAAATCGCCTGCTTCTTGCAAAAACTCTCGCACATCCCACTAATTTGTTGATCCTTGATGAGCCTACAAATGATCTAGATATGGATACACTTGATTTACTACAAGATGTTTTAAATGATTATGAGGGCACATTGCTACTCGTGAGCCATGACCGTGATTTCCTTGATCGTTTGGTAACATCCACTATCGCTATGGAAGGAAATGGCGACGTGGTTGAATATCCCGGCGGTTATAGCGATTATGTAAGGCAGCGCAAGAACCGTACGGATGCCCCATCAAAGCAACAAGATAAGAAGCGTAAATCAGAAAAAAGCCAAACAGGCGCAGAAAAAGAAGCCGTTAAAAAAATAAGCTTCAAACATCAGTTTTCTCTTGAAAATATACCCAAGGAAATAGAGAAAATCGAAAAGAATATAAAAATGTTCGAAAAGAAGCTCGCCGAACCAGGCCTTTATAATAAAGACACCGCGCTTTTTAATAAATGTACCGCAGAACTAGAAAAGCTAACCGTTAAGCGAGAAGAAAAAGAAGAAGAATGGTTAGAGCTAGAAATGCTCCGCGAAGAAATAGAATAGTTGCATATGTAACAAATATTCATTATTATCATAACGAATCTACAAAATAAATAGGCCACCTTATGTCAGAAGAAAATAACAAACACCAATCCTCCATTCCGCTTGATCATGAATATGTCGAACTGCCAATCCCGCACCGCTGGGAAATGAGCGATGATGAAATGATCAAAAAGTCACAAGAGTTTTATGAACTAATGAAAAAACGTCATACGGTCCGTGAATATTCAGAGCGCGCCGTACCGCGCGAAGTGATTGAAAACTGCATTAAAGCGGCTGGACTTGCCCCAAGTGGCGCCAATCACCAGCCATGGCATTTTGCGGTAATTGAAAACCCTGATCACAAGCAAAAAATCCGCGAGGCGGCCGAAGAAGAAGAAAAAACATTCTACGCCGGACGCGCCAGCGATGAATGGCTCGGCGCGCTTGAGCCAATTGGTACGAACGAAAGCAAACCTCATCTTACCACTGCCCCGTGGCTTATTGTTATATTTGCCCAGCGCACCAGTATTGACCGCAATGGCCGCAAATTTAAAAATTATTACGTTAATGAAAGCGTTGGCATCGCCACAGGTTTTCTGATCACCGCTCTTCATAAAGCGGGGCTATCAACCCTTACCCATACGCCTAATCCGATGAAGTTCCTTAATGAGCTATGCAACCGTCCCGCGTCCGAAAAGGCGGAAATGATTTTAGTCGTTGGTCATCCTGATGAAAAAGCGACGGTACCAGCCCACGCCAAATGGAAAAAACCAATCGACGAAATTATGTCCGTTTTTTAATGAACGGCTTAATGGACACCGTGCATTGCTTTTTTAAGCAGCGGCGTCATTAAAAATATAAAAATCCCGACACCAATACTGACCGTGCCGACAAAAGTATAAATATCCATTGTCGCAGCCACATCGAGCTGGGCGCTCGTCTCCCCGTGCTCTGCACCACCAGCAAGGGAGCTGATAATACCTGCCAGATAATTACCGACTGCCATAAAGAGGAACCACGTCCCCATAACCATACCAACGATTTTAGGCATACTCATTTTCGTAACAATGGATAGCCCAACCGGGCTTAAGAAAAGCTCCGCTAATGAGAGCGAAAGATAAAGAAACACCAGCCATAAGAAATTTTTCGACGTGCTGTCATCAAGCCCCATTCCGTAGGAAAAGATAATATAACCCGCCCCTATAATAATAAGTGAAAGACCGAATTTTACCGGCGTTGAGGGTTCCATATTTCTCTTGCCAAGCGCGACCCACAGCCACGCCATAAGGGGCGCTAAAAGCACGACGAACAAAGTATTCATGGTTTGAACCTGAGATGCTTTTACCTGCCAGCCAAAAAGGTTTTTATCAAATTGCTGATCCGCAAGCAGTGTGAGGCTGGCACCCTGTTGTTCAAACAAGGCCCAAAATACCGCTTGGACAACAATTAAAAAACAAACAACCATCAAACGTTCCCGTTCAACCTTGCTGCATTTTATAAAGCCATAAAGCACGATAATGCCGATCATAAAAAATCCTGAGAAGCCAAGAAGCATGCCGACCAACTCTTGATATTGCATCAATAACCAACTTGTAATCACCATTACTATTCCGCCCAGATATATGGCGTTTTCCTTATTAATCCCCCAAATAGCTTTTTCTTTCAAAAGGGCCGGGTTTCTTGGCTCGGCATGACCATCAAGCAGTTTTTGACCCCATAAAAAGACCAGCAAGCCACAAAACATGCCAATACCAGCGATTGAAAAGCCATAATTCCAGCCATAGGTTTCGCCGACATATCCAACAATAAGCATGGATACAAAGGCCCCGAAATTAAGACCCAGATAAAAAATGGTAAATCCACTATCCCGGCGCGGATCTTTGGGCCCGTAAAGCGCGCCAACGATGGTCGTTATATTTGCCTTTAAAAAACCAACGCCTGTGATGATAAGTGCGAGCGCCAGAAAAAACACTTTTAAGTACAGTTCATCCCTTACCACCACGCCACCATCCATATAAGCGGCGCTTCCGTGAAACGCCATCAGACCATGACCAAGTACCAGTAAAATAGCACCGTATGTAACAGCCTTTCGACTTCCCAAATAGCGATCAGATAAATACCCCCCAATAATCGGCATCATATAAACCAGTCCAACAAAGGCGCCATAAATCATGCTGGCTTTTTCAGCACCAAATAAATGATATTTGGTCAGGTAAAGAATAAGAAGCGCCCGCATCCCATAATAGGAAAAGCGTTCCCACATTTCAGTAAGAAAGCAGATATAAATTCCTGCAGGATGGCCCATAAAGTTTCTTTTTTGTGAGCCTTGATAAAGGTCTTCGGACATATTAATGGACCCCGTGCATTCCTTTTTTAAGCAGCGGCGTTAGTACAAGAATGAGAACGCCAACCCCGGCACTGACAAGGCCGATCATGGTATAAAGTTCCATGGTTGCCGAAAGATCAAGGGTGCCGCTTGCCGCTCCTACCTCGTTACTGCCCATCATTGAGCTGATCCAGCCCGCGACATTATTACCAAGCGCGGTAAAGAGGAACCAAGTTCCCATCATCATCCCGACAATTTTCGGCACGCTAAGCTTTGTGACCATAGATAGACCAACCGGGCTTAAGAATAATTCGGCGAGCGTCAACATGAAATAAATATATATCAGCCATAAAAAGCTTTTCGATGTGCTGTCATCAAGCGTCATGCTCCAAGAAAAAACGATGTACCCCGCACCAATGATCAGCATTGCATAGCCAAATTTAGCCGGCGTTGATGGTTCCCAGTTCTTACGCGACAGCGTCAACCAAAGCCAGGCCATTACCGGTGCAAGGGTAATGATAAAGAGCGCATTCATGGTTTGAACCTGTGAAGCAAGAATATTCATTCCAAGGAAGTTCAGATCATATTGCTGATCAGCGAGCAGCGTTAAACTGGCGGCCTGTTGCTCAAAGAGTGCCCAGAAAACAGATTGAATAGCGATCAAAAAAAGCGCAACAAAAAGCCGTTCCCGGTCCACTTTTTCACATTGCGAATATGCATAATAAAGGATAAAGCCGATCATAAAGAGCCCAGCTATACCTACCGCCTGAATAACCATGGCATCATATTGCATCATCACCCAGCTTACCCCGACAAGACCAAGACCGAATAAATAAATAGTGTTTTCTTTGTTAAGGCCAATGGGCGATTTTTCTTTGAGAATGGCCGGATTTGATGGCTCAGCGCGACCACCAAGGAACTTTTGACCCCATAGAAAAACCATCAAACCAAAAAACATTCCAATTCCAGCAATGGAAAATCCATAATTCCAGCCATAGGTTTCACCAACATAACCGACAACAATCATCGAAATAAATGCACCAAGATTAATGCCCATATAAAAAATAGAAAACCCACCATCTCGGCGCGGGTCACTGGGGCCATAAAGCGCCCCGACTACCGATGAAATATTGGCCTTGAGAAATCCCGTTCCACCAATGATCAGCGCAAGCGCGAGGAAGAAAATATTGATATAAAATTCGTCGCGTACAACGATATCCCCGCTCATATAAGCGGCAGGACCATGAACGGCCATCAAGCCATGCCCGGCCACCAGCAATATGGCGCCGTAAGTAACAGCCTTGCGGCTTCCCAGATAACGATCCGCCATATAACCACCAATTATCGGCATCATATAAACCATCCCGGCGTAAGCACCGTAAATCATACTGGCCTTTTCAACGCCGAAAAGATGATATTTTGTCAGATACAGTATGAGAATAGTACGCATACCATAATAAGAAAAGCGCTCCCACATTTCAGTGAAAAAGAGTACTGAAAGTCCAATAGGATGGCCCATAAAGTTTCTTTTTTGCGAGCCCGCATAAATCTCGTCTGAGTAGTCCGACATTCCTATTCCCTAGTTTTGTTTTTTATTTTAAACACTCTGCCAGAAGAAAAAGTAAAAGTCACGTTTACGTTCTTAATTTTTCAGATTATACATTATGAAAATATAAAGTGAGAGACCATCATGAAAATCAGCAGTAATTTCGATAGCGGCAACATTAACGTGATTGAAGCGGACGCCCCGGGCAACATCCGCCTTAACATTAATAAAGATAATAATTCTGATTTTTATCAGTGGTTTCATTTCCGCCTGACCGGTGCCAAGGGTCAGCTCTGCGCGCTGAATATTGAAAATGCCAGCGGTGCGGCCTACACGGGCGGCTGGGAAAACTATCAGGCGGTCGCGTCATATGATCATGAAAACTGGTTTCGGGTAAGCACGGTTTATAAAGACGGCACCTTGACCATTCAGCATGTACCAGAAACCGACAGCGTTTATTATGCCTATTTTGCGCCCTATAGTTATGAGCGTCATCAGGAACTTGTCTCCTCAGCCGCTATGCATGAACGAGTACGCCTTGAGGTTATCGGCGAAACTTGCGACGGGCGCGACCTTGATCTGCTTACAATTGGTGAGGCTGATGATGAAAAGAAGAAAATTTGGATTATCGCAAGACAGCACCCCGGTGAAAGCATGGCCGAATGGATGGTTGAAGGCATTATTGAACGTTTGCTCGATGATAATGATCCTTTATCGCGCGATCTTCTCAGAAAATGCGTGTTTTATATCATGCCAAATGTTAACCCAGACGGCAGCATTCGCGGACACTTACGCTGTAATGCCAAAGGTCAGAACCTCAACCGCGACTGGGGTGATCCTGACCGTCTTAAAAGCCCTGAAATATTTCACTTGCGAGCCAAAATGGATGAGCTCGGCCTTGATTTCAATCTTGATTGTCATGGCGACGAAGCTCTTCCCTATAATTTCATCGCCTGTTTTGAGGGGGCACCCGATCTAAACCAGTATAATCTCGACACCGCCTATATGTTTGGCCGTGAACTTGAAGCCTGTAATCCCGACTTTCAAAACGAAAAGGGTTACGGCAAAAGCGCGCCGGGCACAGGAAATCTCGGCATGAGCACAAACCAGATCGCCCACCGCTTCGATGCCGTCGCCATGACCCTTGAAATGCCGTTTAGAGATACGGTCGATAGCCCTTATCCTGAAACCGGCTGGTCACCAGAGCGCAGTATCAAACTGGGCTATAGTTGCCTTGATGCACTTTCATCTGTCCTTGACCGCCTTTGAGATAAAACCCATGAACATCTTAAAACTAAAAACCCCCTACCTTATTTTTCTTGGCAGTGAAGAAAACAAGCTAAACGCCAAAACCGGTGCCGGGCTTGTGGAATGGCGGCCAGAACTTTGTAAAGCTCAGTTTAATTTAACCGAGAGCGGCCTTGATCTGGGCCTGCCGCGCATGAGCATCGCGCAAGCAAAAGAAGCGGGCATCAAGTCGCTTATCATAGGCACCGCGTCTATTGGTGGGGGACTACAAGATGAATGGATGGATGCACTGGTTGAGGCGGCGCAGGCGGGCATTGATATTGTCGCGGGGCTTCATAATCCTTTAAACGGTAACGCCGCACTAAAGGCCGCGAGCGAAAAAACCAGCTCCAGTCTAATCGATGTGCGGACCCCGCCAGAAAACCTACCCGTGGGAACAGGCATAAAAAGAACTGGCAAACGAATATTGATGGCTGGAACAGACTGCGTGTCCGGTAAGAAATTCACCGCTCTTTCAATGGAGAGGGACATGAAAAAACGTGGCCTTAATGCGGATTTTCGCGCCAGCGGTCAAACCGGAATTATGATTGCCGGAAGCGGCATCCCCATTGATGCCGTTGTGTCCGATTTTATAGCCGGCGCGGCCGAGCAGCTTTCCCCTGATAATGCAGATGATCATTGGGACGTGATCGAAGGACAAGGCAGTATTTTCCATCCCGGATATGCCGCCGTCAGTATGGGCCTTCTGATCGGATCACAGCCCGATGCTTTTGTCGTCTGCCATCATGCTTCTAGGTCTCATATGGACGGTTGGGAAAGCTATATCCTTCCAACAATTGAACAAGTGATTGAGCGAACTACAGACATCGGTTCCCTCACCAACCCGAACATCAAATGCGTCGGCATCAGCGTCAACACATCCGGCATGAGTGAGCAGCAGCGCGAAGATTACTGCGCTGACGTTAGCAAAAAACTAGGCCTACCCTGCATTGACCCGCACGTTCACGGCACAGATAAGATTATCGACACGCTTGTCGCATAAATTGTACAGTTTATCGCAATTCTCTTTCGCCTCGAAAAAAATTAATAAATATTATGACCAAATGGGAAAGTTCGCGCTTTACTGAAGCTGAAACTTTGGTGGTGCTCGAAAATAATGATAAAAATGGGAGGTCACTATCTTGTTAAGAAATTACGTAATCACCGCACTTAGAAATATCATTAAAAACAAATTGGACGCTTTGGTAAATATTGGCGGCTTAGCTTTGGGGTTTTCGGCAAGTATTCTTTTAATTCTGTTTGTCTCTAGCGAAATTGGCTACGATTCATTTTGGAAAGATTCCGAAAAAACCTTTCGTATCGAAACCACTATGAAGCGCTCTGGTCAGGCTCCTGCTTATTCCCCGCAGGCTCCCGGGCCACTTCAACCACTTCTGGATAGAAATTTCCCTAACGAAATAAAAGCTTCAACCCACTTTCTATATTGGCCTCTTGGCATTAGCAAAGACGAACTTTCTTTTTATGAAGGCGTTGTCGTAGCAGATGCCGATTTCAATAATGTTTTTGATATTGAAATGATTGCCGGACGCGCAGAAGATGTCTTTGCTAATTCAAATTCTATATTAGTAAATGAGACACAAGCCAAAAGATTGTTTGGCAGTACTTCAGTAACTGGAGAAGTCATTTCTGTTAATATGGGTCGCAGAATTGGCACCGTGGAATTTAATATTGTCGGTGTAATGGCGGATTTGCCAAAGAGCACACATATGAGCATCCCTTATCTTACATATCTTGACCCGAACAGATATTTAGACCAGCCATGGCTTCTTGAAAGTTGGTCCTCGCAAAATACATATACTTATATAAAATTATTTGATGGTGTTGATATTGATAAATTAGCAATAGATTTCCCTGCATTCATAGACCGAAATTTTAGCTCCGCAAGTGCGCTTGGATCTTCAGTTGGACCAGATGTTAAAGCCTCAGACTTAAAAGAATTTTCATTTATGCCTGTGCAGGATATTCATTTATATTCTAGTTCAGCACCACAGCTCAAGGCTGGAGGTGATCATGTACAAATTAAGATCTTATCATCCATTGCCGCCGCAATATTATTTATTGCGGTCATTAATTTTACAAACTTAGCAAATGCCCGCGCCCTAAGAAGGTTAAAAGAAATCGCTATTCGCAAAATTCTCGGGGCTCAGCGCATTCAACTGATTATTCAGTTTTTGGGAGAGGCCCTTGTCGTCTCTTTTATAGCCTTTCTTGTTGCTCTGCTGATTGCACAATCGGCTCAGGAATTATTTAGTGATTTGGTGGGAAAAGAAGTCGTTATTTTCGCATTATTTGAAAAGGCAAATTTCGTATTTATGCTTTCAGTTGTATTTTTCACAGGCGTGCTTGGTAGTCTATATCCGGCGTTTATTTTATCTCACAGCCGTCCGATAGATCTTCTTTTGGGCAAAGATCAGAGTAAAATTGAAGGACGGCAGTTAAAATTTGCTTTAATTGCTGTTCAATTTACGATTTCAATCGCATTAATCATTATGACGTCAATAGTCCTGCTCCAGACTAATTATATAAATGAGCGTGAAATAGGCATTAAAGATGAAAACACGCTTCTTCTAACGGGAATGAATTCCAGAGAAGCACAAAGTGTTGCAGGCACCTTTTATAACGAAATAGACCGCTTGGCGGACGTTGTTAGCCACGGCGCGGCTAACCGAGTTATTCCGTTAGAAGGACAACATTATGCGTCGGCCGATATGACACATGATAATAATAATTATCAAGTTAATATTGAAATGATCATTGGCAATTATGGCCTTCTGGAAACACTGGATGTAGAATTATTGAGCGGCCGCCTTTTTTCCAATAATTACCTTGGTGATCTGCCGGTTAAAGATGAAAAAGGAGACGTTGTTCGGGGCGTTGTTATTACAGAAAAAACTGCGCGATCTTTTGGTTTTAACACTTTAGAAACGGCTATTAATCAAAGCTTTCAATACATAAGTAGCGATGGACCGTTAGAAACAATGATAATCGTTGGTATTATAAAAGACCTGAATTTAAGGTCTGCAAAAACCGAGGAGGAAAATATTATCTTTAAGCTGGATGAACGCCCCCCTAGTGTTGTTTTTATAAAGCTATCTCCAACAAACCAGAATGAGATCATAGAAAAAATTGAGCAGATATTCACAGACCTGCTGCCTGATCAAACATTCCGCGGGGTAATGCTGGATGAGGTATTCCAAAATTTTTATACCGATGACGAGCGTCAAGCCCGTGTGTTTGGATATTCGTCCTTATTTTCTATCCTAATCTCCTGCGTTGGGCTTTTTGGGTTGGCTGCTTTAACTGCTGAAAAACAAATTCGTGAAATTGGTGTTCGAAAAGTACTGGGAGCACAAGTTTGGCAAATTGTTATACTCATGATGTGGCGTTTTTCCAAACCTGTCTTATTCGCTAATTTAGTGGCATGGCCCATTGCCTGGCTCACTATGGCTGACTGGCTCAATAGTTATATCTTTAGAATAGATTTAACGGTCATGCCCTTTATAATGGCGGGTTTTCTAACTATTGTAATTGCCTGGATGACGATTGGATTTCATTCTGTCAAACTCGCTAAAACAAGGCCTATTATTGCTCTTAGACATGAAACATAAAAATCCAGCCCCGGTTATTGACCGGCATTACTTAAAGCTCCTTGCATAGAGGCGTCAAAGCCGCTTACTATATTTTCAAATGAAAAATATAGAGGGATCCTGTTATGTCTAATGGTTTACTGGCGGTATTATCGCTGCTGCCGATAATTTCAGTTGCGCTTTTTCTGGTGATATTGCGCTGGCCGGCGAGCCGGGCTATGCCGATCTCTTATGTGGTGGCGTTGATCCTAGCGTTATTCGTCTGGCAGGTGCCTTTTATTAATGTTATGGCCGCGTCTTTCAATGGACTGGTCGATGCGATTGAGCTGATTTATATTATTTTTGGTGCTATTTTACTGCTTAACACCTTGCAAGAAAGTGGCGCGATCCATTCAATCCGCAAGGGATTTTCAGATATTACCCCCGACAGGCGTATTCAGGTTATCATCATTGCCTGGCTGTTTGGCTCTTTCATTGAAGGCTCGGCCGGTTTTGGCACGCCGGCGGCAGTTGTCGTGCCGCTTATGGTCGGCCTTGGTTTTCCGGCCATGGCGGCGGTAGTTGCCGGTATGATCATTCAAAGCACGCCGGTTTCGTTTGGTGCGCTCGGCACGCCGATGCTGACCGGAGTTTATACCGGGCTTTCCGGTGACGCGGAAGTGCTGGCCTATTCGCAGTCGCTCGGACTAGAGTGGCTTGATTTTATTGCCTTTATCGGTGCCAAAGTTGCCACTCTGCACGCTATTGCCGGAACCTTTATTCCGCTTATTCTGGTATCATCGATGACTTATTTCTTTGGTAAAAATAAATCATTCGTCGAAGGACTTAAAATATGGAAATTTGCCCTGTTTGCCGCTTTTTCCATGACGGTTCCTTACTGGCTTGTGGCACAGTATCTCGGCCCAGAGTTTCCGTCACTATTTGGTGGGTTGATCGGGCTTGCGATCGTCGTTAGTGCGGCAAAAGCCGGATTTTTAATGCCCCGCGAGGATGAGATTTGGTCCTTTGCCGATAAATCAGAATGGGACAGTCATTGGGTTGGTCGCTTTGAAATGAAAGAAAAAGTGATCGAAGGAAAAACCATGGGCCTTGTTAAGGCATGGTCGCCTTATATTCTGGTGGCGGTTTTATTGATCCTGACACGCTTACCACAACTTCCTTTTTCAGGCATGGTGCGCGGCGAGATGGCGACCTTTACCCTAAGCAATATTTTCGGCACAAGCATTGGGCAGTCGATACAGCCCTTTTATTCACCGGCGAGCTTGTTCCTCACCGTTTCCATAATCACCTATTTCATCCACGGCATGGACAGAAAATCATATGTTAATGCGTGGAAATCATCGGCAAAAACAATTTTCTCAGCCGGGGCCGCGCTTGTTTTCACCGTGCCAATGGTACAGGTCTTTCTTAATTCCGACGGTGGCGCGAGCGGTTATGACCAAATGCCAATAGTTTTGGCGGAAGGTGTCGCGGCACTGGCCGGAACCGCATGGCCGTTCTTTTCCACATTCATCGGCGGCATGGGTGCCTTTGTCGCCGGAAGCAACACCATCAGTAATATGATGTTCTCCCTGTTCCAGTTCGGTGTCGGTGAACGCATCGCGGCTGACCCTACATGGATTGTCGCCCTGCAAGCCGTTGGCGGGGCGGCCGGTAATGTTATCTGCGTCCATAATGTCGTTGCGGCATCCGCCGTGGTCGGCTTGATCGGCCGTGAAGGTGAAGTGATCAGAAAAACTCTTCTGGTGTTTGTATATTATGCGCTCTTTACCGGCTCTGTGGGCTACGGCATTGTCAGCTTTTCAAAAACCGGCTACATCAACCTAGGCTTTATCATCGCCGCGACTATTGTTGCCTGTGCGGTAGGGATTATCCTAAAACATGGCGGCAGGGCAAAGGCTTAAACGTCCCTTAACGTAAAATGAATAGGGCATTCAGCACTGCTTCAATCTGACTGTGATTAATTGAGACACTAGAACTCAATTAATCATCAGAAGGAGCTTTTTATGAATAACCGAAATATAATTGGGGTAACTCTGTTGGTGGCTGCACTGCTAGCACCGTCTTTGGCATTTGCCGATGGGGAATTTGAAGGACCTTACGCAGGCTTCAAAGTCGGAAATGGCAGCCTCAAATCAAATGGATCTATTTTGTCGGGCCCGTTTAATGAAACGGCAAATTCCGCTCTTTTCGGTGGCATAGTCGGCACAAGATCGAACCTCGGCAATGGCCTTATTGTCGGCGTTGAATTTGATGGTAATTATTATAGCGAAGGTTCCGACTGGCGCTACGGTGGATCAGCCATCGCCGGACTTGAAATGGGAAACAATGGCTTCCTATACGGCCGCGTCGGTTACGGCAAACTAAACCAGCCCGGTGAAGACCTTAAAGGTCTGATTCTTGGCGGCGGCTATGAACATGTACTTAGTGATAGTATGAACATTCGCTTTGATTATCAAAATATCGGTTATACCGATTTTGATTTTGCCGACAATGTCGTCAATAACACCGGCCATGAATTTACCGGGGCGCTGATTTTTAAATTTTAAACTTCTGGCCCATCAAACTTAGCCACCTTTTGAGCGATGCGTCACAAATCAATTTTTAATAAATTGCGGAAGTACGCTCTATTATCATACTCAAATTCACGTTCACCGACCGAACAGTTAAAGTTGTTTAATTTGCATGAGTTGCATGAATGTGTTATATTAACAACAACTAATAATAGCAAAAACAGGGTGCGGAAAATGAATAAATTTTTGGTCGGAATAAGCTGTTCTTTAACATTGTTACTCACTGCTTGCGGGGATGATAAAATACCAGATGAGATAACAGCTGATGATACAGCCGCAGCAATTGGCCCTACATTTGATTTGCTGAGCACCCCTGTGGGAACAGTTAATTTTCCGAACAGTTGTAATGCGCAGGCAGCCCCACTCGTAGCACGTGGTGTCGCACTTATGCATCACATGATGTTCGATGAAGCAAAGTTTGTGTTTTCAATAGCCGATGATAAAGACCCGAATTGCGCCATGGCATATTGGGGACAGTCCATGGCATTAATTCATCCACTTTGGCCGGACCCCGTCACGCCCGAGAATTATCAACGTGGCCTTGAGTGGGTAAAAAAAGCCCAGTCATTTGAAGGCACAAGCGAACGTGAAATTGACTATTTCAAAACTACTGAAGCCTATTTCAGTGATGGCGGAACTTTAAGCGTGAAGCAACGCTACGTTAAAATGTCACAAATTTGGGATGATATAAATAAAAAATATCCAGATGATATGGACGCGCAGGCCTACAACGCACTTTATAAAATTGCCATTTCAAATAGTGATGAAGAAAAGCTGAGAGAAGCGGCATCGCTCGCGTTTAATGTACTGGAAAATATACCAGATCATCCTGGTGCCCATCATTATGTCATTCATGCTTACGATACCGCAATGCTTGCTGGACTGGCGATAGAGACAGCCGATAATTACGGAAAAATTGCACCGCGCATCGCCCATGCCACGCACATGATGACCCATACTTACACCCGACTTGGTGAATGGAATAAGGCAATAACGTGGAATACCGTTTCATCTGATGTAGCGCTTGAACTTTGCATAGCAAACGGTGAAATAAATAATCATTATGCACACGCAAATGATTATTTAATGTATGCCTATTTGCAAAAAGGTGAGGACGCCGCCGCCTTACAACTGTTAACAGAAGCACATTCACTTAATTTGCCGTTTAGCGAAGATTCGCAGAATGCAATGGCTTATTCTTATTCAGCAATGCCCGCAAGATATGCCCTTGAGCGCCGAGACTGGGACGCTGCCGTTAAATTAGAGCCAAAAACACCAAGTTCATTCCCTTGGATACCTACATTTGATCCTTTTGTAGCCAACACTCATTATGCTCGCGCGCTTGCATTTACGCATCTTGGTCGTCCTGATGAAGCGACTACGGATATACAAGTTTTACATGATTTGAGCATCAGCATTTCAAAAAATAGCGCCTATTGGGGTACTCAAGTTAAAATTCAGGAACTTACAGCCACGGCATGGCAACATCATGCAAAGGGTGATATGGAAAATGCCATGGCAACAATGAAACAAGCCGCCACCCTAGAATCAACAACAGATAAAAATGGGGTTACACCCGGTGAAGTATCACCCGCTGCCGAATTTTACGGTGATATGTTAAGGCAAGCGTCATTGTATAAGGATGCCCTCACCGCCTACGAAATGGCTTTGAAGAGAGCGCCGGGTCGTTATAACAGTCTCTACGGCGCAGGAATGGCGGCACTTGCCATTGATGATAAAGCAACAGCAAAAAAATATTTTGACCTGCTGAATTCTAATACGGTTGGTGGTAACTCAACTCGTGCTTCACTTGCTGAAGTGCGCGAAATACTCGAAACGCTTTAGTACATTAAAATCTAATCCTGTGGACGCCGTATATTAATCTTCGGGCACCTCGAACTTGACAATTTTCTGATCGATGCGGCCGAAGATTGTTTTGCCGCTTTCATCAAACATGTCAATTTCTACCCGGTCACCGAAGCTCATGAAGGGGGTTGAGGGTTTGCCGTCCTTTATGGTCTCCAAGCATCTTACTTCGGCGATGCAGCATGAGCCATCCTCTGATCCTTCGTTTGATACGGTTCCGGAGCCGATAACGGTGCCAGCCTCCAGCGCCCTTGATTTTGCGGCGTGCTCCACTAGTTGGCAGAAATCAAAAGTCATATCAACGCCGGCATTAGGCGCGCCGAATGTCTCGCCGTTATAAATTGCATGAAGCGGAAGATGAAGTTTCCTGCCATCCCACGCATCACCCAATTCATCAGGCGTAACAAAAACGGGCGCAAAGGCGGTTTGCGGTTTTGATTGGTAAAAACCGAACTGTTTAGCAAGCTCGGCCGGGATCAGGTTACGCAAAGAGACATCATTTAAAATAGAAAGCAGTTTAATATGCTTGCCTGCACCAGCAGCCGTTGTTCCGGGCGGCACATCATCGGTAATCACAGCAACTTCAGCTTCAAAATCAATGCCCCACTCTTCCGAGCCAGCAAGGACATCATCATGAGGGCCGATAAAAGCATCGGACGCGCCCATATAAACCAGCGGATCGGTCCAGAAACTTGGCGGCAGTTCAGCACCGCGTGCTTTACGGACAAGCTCAACATGGGTCACATAAGCACTGCCATCAACCCAGTGATAAGAGCGCGGAAGTGGTGCGTCGCACTGATAAGGATCAAACGCTTCACCGGAAATAGCACCGCTTTCAAGGTCATTATAAAGCGAGATCAGTTTAGGCTCACACTCAGCCCAGTTATCAAGCGCTGCTTGCATAGTTGGTGCGACGGCCTGCGCCGATACATATTTGGAAAGATCTTTCGCGACAACAACAAGTTTGCCGTCCCTGCCGTGCTTTAAAGATGCCAGTTTCATTTTATTGCTCTTTCTCTTAATTTATATTCTCTTGACGAAATATGGTTATAACTCTATAATAGTTTCATTCGTAACTAATTGCAAGACTAAACGGGAAGAAAAAATAAATGTCAAAATCAGACCTGCTGCTTGAAGAATTTCTTCCCTACCGACTGTCCTATCTTTCTAATATCATGGGACAAGGGCTTGCCCAACTTTATACCAACAAATTTGGCATTGCCCATACGGAGTGGCGGGTTATGGCAGTACTTGGTATTTCATCAGGCCTGTCGGCGGCCTTAGTGGCTGACAAAACGGCAATGGATAAAGTTGCAGTGAGCAGAGCCATTAATAATATGATTGATAGCGGTCTTATCAGCCGCAGCTTTGCCGATGATGACAAGCGCCGCTCCGAGCTGAGCCTGTCGGCACTGGGGAAGCAAACTTACGAAAAAATAGTGCCGCTAGTACAGGCTTATGAAAAAGATGTGCTAGGTGCCCTTAGTGATAAGGAACAAAAAGAACTTGATGCTCTTCTCTCTAAGCTAACGGATTATGCCAAAGAACTATAAATTCTAGCCTTCACTTTCATGAATGCAGCGATCTATAATGTCCGAACTTTGATCAAAATACTGATCAAAAATTGTCGCGATAGCGCGAAGGAAAGGTCTTGCCTCGTCGGTAATGCTGTATAGATTTTCATCTCTAACCATATAACCTGCGTCAATTAGCTTATTAAGATCACTCAGCTCGCGCTCAAAATCATAACTAATTGCGTGAACGGCGGCGATCTTTATAGGGTCAACGGCAAAATAACACATAAGCGTCGAAATAACGTCGCGAAACATTTTATCTTGCGCCGTTACCGCAAGCCCGCGAACAACCGGTGAATTTCCGGCAGTTACTTTTTCCAGATATGTTTTTATCGATGGGACATTCTGCGCATAGCCTTGCGGCATACTGCTGATTGCCGATGGGCCAAAGCCGATCAGCGTATCCGAGCCGTCCTTGGTGTAGCCTTGAAAATTACGTCTGAGTTTTCCCTGATCAAAAGTGGTAAAAAGCGGATCATCCTCTAGCGCAAAATGATCAAGCCCAATGGATTTATAGCCATTTTTCTGCAAGATATCGCTGGCTAGCTCAAACTGGGCTTGTCTCTCTTGTTGGCTCGGCAGGCTATGTTTTGCAATAAGCTGCTGATGCTTTTTCATATGGGGCACATGGGCATAACCAAATAATGCAATGCGGCTCGGTTTAAACTCTAACGTTTTTTTGATGGTGTCTTCTATTGTTTCCAATGTTTGAAAAGGAAGGCCATAAATGAGATCGAAATTGATCTTATCAATACCAGAATCCTTGAAATTTTGCATATTTTCTTCGATAAGCTTAAGCGGCTGAACCCGGTTGATGGCTTCCTGGGTTTTAAGATTAAAATCCTGAATACCAAGACTGACCCGGTTAACCCCGGCCGCTGCATAAGCGAATATTTTATCCCTGTCGACGGTACGCGGATCAATTTCAACGGCAAATTCGGAACATTCATCAATATCGAAACAGGCGCGGACCACGTCGATCAGACTTTTAAAATCATCCGCTTCCAGTATTGACGGTGATCCACCGCCAAAATGAATATGGCAAACTTTTAATGTCCCGGCTTTTTTAGCTAGCGCACGAACTTCCAGCTTTAATACATCAAGAAAGCTGGTCACAGGCCCGTATTTATTACTGACCGCCATAAAACATCCGCAGAACCAGCATAGCTTTTCGCAATAAGGGATATGGAAATAAAGACTGACCGGTTCGTCTTTTGGAAGATCGTTCAGCCACTCATCATGGCGCGCTCCATCAAGCACATCAAATTCAAGTGCGGTAGGATAGCTGGTATACCGCGGCAGGCGCTTTGGCCTTGCCACTTCGTTGGTTTTAAGTGCTGTGTTGTTGTTGGTCATGAGCATCTTATAATGATTATAAAAAGAAATATAATTGATCTATGTCAGATATATTATTTAAAGGCTTTAAAAGTCATTATTGTGAAAGTGTCCTTAATACCGGGGATGGTCTGGATCTTTTCATTTACAAATCGGCCTATATCAACATCATCAGAAACATGGAACTTGCTCATTAAATCAAAAGCGCCGGAAACTGAATAAACATCTTCGGCTTCTTCTACGTTATCAACAAGCGCCTCAGCCACGCTATAAACCTCGCCAAGTTCACATTTAATTTGTACGAAAATATTCTGCATCTGTTTTTTCCGATATGTTTCAAGTTGACCACATCATAGAAAACTACAATCCGTAATTCAATCATTGTTTCGATAATATAAATTGATCATCTCCTTAATTATCAAAGAAGATCCGTGAGTTCGTTAATTTTGTTCAGCTTAGGGATGTTTTTGGCAGTTTCTAGTATTTTACCTAAACGATCTTCAAGAAAGTGACCTTCTGTCAGGGCGATGAATTTTTGGTTTAGCTCCTCGTCTGTCATGGGCCGCTGGGAAGAACCGACGGGATAGTCTATTCTTTTTTCACTTAAACTGTTTTCAGTTAGGATTTCGATTTGAGCCGGGAACCCGCCAGTATCAACATGAAACTGGGTCAAATCGGGATCAGCGATAATTTCTATTTTTTCCATCAGCGCTAATACTTGCTTATCAAAAATAGCCGGTTCTTCGAAGTCTTCCGGCGATGTTTGATCCGTCCTTATGATCGCGGAAGATACAGCATAAGCAAGGCTGAAACGAGCGGCCATGTGATTGGTTATATTCCGTCCAGATAAGGTAACGGCACTGTCCGCTTTAACGCGAACGACCACTTTTTTTATGTCATTCGGTGAAATATCGTGCTCCTTAACCAGATCAATCGATGCTTCCATTGCGCTGTGAACACCGTAGCAGGAGGCATATTTTTTAAGAGCGATATGATCTATATTTGGTGCACCACCACTTGGAACGCTGAGCGGTTCTGCATCGCCGTGGCTATGGCTGGCAACAATACCCATTTCACCGGTAATAACCCGCGGGGTGGCGGTTAAGCCGTGTTTGGCAAGGTCCGCCGCATTCACCGCGAGCTGTGCGGCAAAGCCGTTGACCCAGTCCTTATCCATGCCGAACGCACCATTGGCTGATGATAAAGATGGCATCAACCCATTAGGGGAGCATGCCCCGGCAATACCCATAGCATTTTGCAGCTTAGGTAAATCAAGATCAAGCAGCCGGGCGCAGGCCACAGCGGCACCGATCGGGGCGGCGATACTGGTTGTGCGAAACCCCTTGCCTTCACTGCGGTGCCTCCTGCCAACGGCCCTGAGCACGGCGATTGAAACTTCAAGCCCGGCGGCAATGGCCGTTATCAGATCAGCGCCGCTTTTTGCTTGGCGTTCTGCCATAGCAACGGCAGCGGGAACAATTGTCACCGCCAGATGACCGTTATTACGGGGATCGACCACAACATCCTGAAAATCGAGTATTTCCGCCCAGGTGCCATTGGCCAGCGCAGCCTGATCAGCGGGAACCATGCCGCGCCCTGACCATAATTTGCATCCGTCATCTGATGAATGGTTTTCAAGGATCATATCTTCGTTAATAAGGCCGGATTTGTGCTGCTTTAAATAGGCACCAATGGAAATGCCGATACAATCGAAAATAATATGCGAAATATGCTCTATTGTATCAGCGCTTAGATCATCAAATGAGAGATCATGGGCATATCGGGCCAGTGCATCTTCGGGGTGATTATTTTGATCCATGGTCATAACTCTATCCGCTCATCCGTTTAAGAAAAGAACGAAGCCGTTCAGATTTAGGGCTTTCAAAAAATTCTTTTGCTACTCCCTGCTCGACGATTACGCCCTGATCAATAAAAATTACCCGGTCAGCGGTATCCCTTGCGAAATTAAGCTCATGGGTCGCGATGATCATTGTGTGGCCTTTAGCAGCAAGCGCACGCATGACATCAATAACCTCACCGACCCGTTCCGGATCAAGCGCAGATGTTGGCTCATCAAACAGCATCACTTCCGGTTCCATAGCGAGCATTCTTGCAATCGCGACACGCTGTTGCTGACCGCCTGATAAGGTCGACGGATATTCATCCTGCCAATCTGCAAGCCCAACTTCTGTCAGTCTGTCGAGCGCGATTTTACCGGCTTCTTTTTTAGGGATTTTCTTAACAACCATCAACGCATCTGCAACATTGCCGAGGGCCGTTCTATGTGGCCATAGGTTAAATTGCTGAAACACATAGCCGATGCGGCTTCTTTGTTTTGCCAAGGTCGCTTGATTTACTTTTTTTGAAGCACCAATAGCATCGCCGTGAATATATATTTCACCGCTCTCCTGAACCGTTAGCTGGTTTATACAGCGAAGCAACGTTGATTTACCTGATCCTGACGCGCCGAGGATACAAATGACCTCACCGGCGGCAACACTCATATCAATCCCTTTTAGGACCTCAAGTTCACCGAACGATTTATGCAGATCAGTGATTTTTACGGCGGCGTTAGAAGACATGATCAAATATCCCCTTGCGGTTTAAGACTGAATGCGGAGCGACTTATATTTTTAAAACTCTGCCAGAAAGATTTATTATCCCGCTTTACCCAGGCCAGCTTCCATTCAAGATACATCATGAAGAGTGACGTGCTGTAAGCCATGATAAGATAAATTACCGCCACCACCGTGAAAACCTCTATCGGTCGGAAGAAATTGGCGATGATGATCTGGCCCTGATACATAAGTTCAGACATACCAAGAACTGAGCAAAGCGACGAAAGCTTTATTGCTGACACAAATACATTACCAATGGCCGGGATCATGCGGTAAGCGGCTTGGGGGACAACCACGCGCCTTGTAATTTGTCCGGGCTTAAAGCCAAGCGCGGCGGCGGCCTCAATATGGCCCTTATCAACGCCTTGGATGCCGGCGCGGAAAACTTCCGAGAGGTAAGAACCCACATTAAGGGCCATAGCGATCACCAGCGACGTTATGGCATCAAGCTGAAGCCCGGTAACAATTGGCAGGCAATAATATATCCAGACAATTTGGATCAGGCCCGGCGTTCCTCTAAAGACTTCAACATAGATAATCAGCGGGACGGCATATGCTCGCCTGACCCGAAGGCGGATAATTGCGACAAATAAGCCTATAATAGTCCCAAGCGCCATGGTAAGCAGTGATAAAACAATTGTGGTCTGGATTCCTTCAAGCAGTAAAGGAAAATTATTCCAGACAATATCAAAACGGAATTCGAAATTCATGTTTTTATCACTTTGGAAGATCACCAATTAACCGGGTTGGCGCAACGATAGCATCAAGCACGATATCAGGATAAAGCTCCGCCTGTTTGGCCATAAACTGGGTTTCAATGATGGTATCAACGAAGGTGTTCATATAATGAAGCAGGTTATGCTGGCATTGCTGCATAACAAAGCCTGCACCAACCGAACGCGGCGATTCCGGCAGCACCACAACTTCGGCCCAATCCGGGTTAGCGCGGGCAATCTGCTGAGTTTCAACCGACCCGGCGCCCATGGCAATAGCACGTCCGCTTGCCACTTCTTGTTCAGGAAGTGCGGGCGGGGCAAGGGATTTTAAGGTCGCGTTTTGGAAAAAATCAGGATCATTTTCAGTATAGGTGATATGGGCGGCACTGCCGAGGCGGACGATGATGGTATTGCCCGGCTTATCAATATCAGCGAGTGAACTAACGCCACTATCCTTTCGGACGAGAAAAGTCTGTGAGCCGATCACAACGGGTTTGGTGAACCATGCCGACACCGCCCGGTTAGGACGGCGCGCTACGTTTGAGAGCACCACATCATATTTACCGGATTGAAGTCCAGCCATAAAGGTATCCCACTTTGCTTCGACCCATTCGACTTCCACTTTCATCAGTTCTTCACCGAGCATATTTCCGGCATTAACAAAAGCGCCTTCTAGCTCACCCCTTTCATTGCGGTATTGAAACGGCTTTGAATTAATCCAGCCAATGCGAATTTTTCCGCGTTTTAAGATTTCCTCTAACATGTCAGGCGCAGTACTGCAATTTGCGGCAAAGGCAGAGCCTGAAATAAAAATGCTCAAAACAGCAATTAATACTGTCAATATTCTGGATATATTAGTCATTTACTGAAAACTCTTCCGCGTTGAATGATTTTGAAATTCAGGCTCCGATATAATAGCGCCAATTGCAAGATATTTATTTAGTCCGTACTCATTCAGATAACATCCGCATCTTTTAAAGATTTAATATCGGCGCTGCTTTTTCCTAAAATATCACCGTAAATTTCTGTGTTATGAGATCCCATTTCGGGGGAGCCGGCCCAGCTTATTTTTCCGGGCGTTTCTGACAGCTTTGGAGTGACATTCTGCATATATAAATTATCATATTCAGAATGTTCAACTTTAGTGATTGATTGTCGCGCTTTATACTGGGCGTTATCCAGCATATCTTCGGTGGTAAATATTTTCCCGGCAGGAACGCCGTGCTGTTCCATTAAATTCAACACTTCCTCTGCCGGTAACTCCCTTGTCCAGTCGGCAATGCTTGCAGGTGTGCGACCTACCAACGCATACGTTCCGCTATTCACCTTGCTTCTAAAAATCTGGAGGGTTGAGCCATGAATAACAAATCAACAAGACGCGAATTTTTCAAAGGCTCCCTTGCAGCAGGCGTGACGCTTGTCATTGGACTTAATTCAAAAGGTGTATTTGCAGCCGGAAGCGCAGGTGCATCCTTAAATCCGTTTGTTAAAATTTCAAGTGACGGCACGGTGAGCATTGTTTTAAAACATTTTGAAATGGGCCAAGGCGCGTCAACCGGCTTGGCGACATTAATCGCAGAAGAACTGGATGCTGACTGGGAAAAAATAGAAACCGAATTTGCGCCAGCGGACGCAAGTAAATACGCCAATTTAATGATGGGAATGCAGGGCACTGGCGGCTCAACATCTATGGCAAATTCTTATATGCAATATAGACAAGCTGGTGCCGCTGCGCGTGATGTTCTTGTTCGTGCTGCGGCGGCAAAATGGAATGTTCAAGCAACCGATATTACTATCGAAAAAGGCATGCTTAAAGCGGGCAATATGACGGCGCATTTCGGTGAAGTTGTGGCGCAAGCAGCCAAATTGGAACCATTAGCTGAGCCCACCATCAAAAATAATGATGATTTTAAGCTGATCGGAAACGAAACCCTTCACCGGATCGATAACAGCTCAAAAACCGATGGCACAGCAATGTTCGCCATGGATATAAAGGTGCCGGGAATGGTTTATGTTTCAGTGCTTCATAAACCGCAGTTCGGTGCAAAACTAGTGAATTTTGATGCTAGCGGCGCCCGCAAATTAGGTGGTTTTATTGATGCCAAAGCATTGCCCACCGGTGAAGGCGTTGCCGTTTATGCAAATTCGACCTGGAATGCCCTAACCGCGCGTGATGCTATAGAGGCAAATTGGGATCTATCCTCCGCTGAAATGAGATCAAGCGAGAAAATGTACCAAGACGCTGCAGCCATTATTGAAAATCCAACTTATGACGTAAAAGGTGATAAGGCGGAAACCAAGAATGCGATATCAAACGCGGCTAAAACACTTGATGTGGAATTTCGCTTACCGTTTCTTGCCCATGCACCGATGGAGCCACAAAACTGCGTCATAGAAGCGACCGAGAATGGTGTTCTCATTCATGACGGCTGTCAAATGCCGACACTGGTACAAGACACCGTTGCGGGTATTTTGGAATTAAGTCCCCAAAATGTTGAAGTGAACACGGTTTTTGCCGGCGGATCATTCGGAAGGCGCGCCAATCCCACCTGTGATTATGTCTCTGACGCCGCTATGGCCTTTTCCATGCTCGGCGGTAAGACATCGGTGAAGCTGGTTTGGAGCCGGGAAGATGATATAAAGGCCGGTTATTTTCGACCGCTAGCGATCCACCGGGTGTCTGTCGGTTTAGATGATCAAGGACAAGTATGCGGATGGGATCACCGCATCGCAAGCAAGTCAATCATGAAAGGCACATTTTTTGAGGAATTTTCTGTACAAAATGGCGTCGATGTCAGCTCCGTAGAAGGAGTAAATGATACAAGCTATGAAATTCCGTCCATGTCTGTGGGCCTTAGTGATATTGAGACCCCGGTTACGGCTCTGTGGTGGCGATCAGTCGGTCATTCCGTGACCGGTATTGTTATGGAAGTGACCATGGATATGGCCGCAGAGGCCGCGGGTGTCGACGCGGTTGATTTTCGCCTAAACATGCTTCCCGGTAACACGGATGAGCAAAAACGTATGGCCAATGTGTTAAAATTAGTTGCCGATAAAGCCGGTTGGAATAAAGCATTACCGCAAGGATGGGGCCGCGGCATTGCAGTTCATCAGTCCTTTGGCAGTTTTGTTGCGCAAGTGATCGAAGTTTCAACGCACGGTGATGATATCAAGATAGAACGCGTTCATTGCGCCGTCGATTGCGGAATGATCATCAACCCTGATATTGTCAGAGCACAAATAGAAAGCGCAATAGGATTTGGATTAGGTGCAGCCATGAGAAATCAGATCAGCTTTACGGACGGGCTCATCGATCAATCAAACTTTCCAGACTATGAGCCGCTCAGAATAACTGATATTGGTGCAATAGAAATCCACCATGTGAAATCTGATCTGCCGCCTTCGGGTATTGGTGAACCGGCTGTGCCGCCGTCTGGTGCGGCTCTTATTAATGCCATAGCCAATGCTACTGGTAAACGAATTACGAAACTTCCCTTAAGCGAAAATGGTATATCATTTACGTGATGACTTGAAAGCTCGACAGTAATTTGAATGATGTATTTATTCGATCATTGTTTCAATGAGCTTTGTTAATACCGGGCGGAGCTTATTGGCTCGCTCTTCATGGAATTTTGCTTTGGGCGCTTCATCCATATAGGTGATTTGTGAAATTTCGAGCTGTATGGCATCGATGTTATTTGCGGGGTCACCATAGTTGCGGGTGATATAACCGCCTTTAAAGCGGCCGTTCAGAGCCGTGCTATAATCTGATTTTTTGACTATGTCATCCAGTTTTTCCACTAGCCTCTGATCTGCTGAAATGCCGTTGCCTGTGCCCAGATTAAGATCGGGTAGCCGTCCTTCAAATAGATGCGGTACTTGGCTTTTTATGGAATGGGCGTCCCACAGCCGTACGTAGCCGTGCTTTTTTTTTAATCGTTTTATATCGGCCTTTAACTGATCATGGTAGGGGCGCCAATATTTTTCGGCGCGCGATGCACTATCAGGCACTGAACCATCTTGATAAAGTGCTTCATTTTCAAATGTATGCGTTGGACAAAGGGTTGTTTCATTTTGACCGGGATAGAGACTTTCACCTTCTAATCCCCTGTTCAGATCAACTACATAACGACTATATTTTGCGCCGATAGCCGTTACGTCCATTTTAATCATAAAATTATAAAGCCGGTCAATATACCAGTCGGTATCGACCATACTGAGTGCCGCGTCGGTCATATTCTCCTTTATAACATCGGGAATTTCAAGACCAATATGCGGCATACTGATGATGAGTGGACTTTCGCCTTTCTTATACTGAAAAGCGTTCATCACATATTCCCGCTTGGTAATATTTTCATGACTTGCTCGGAGAAATCACCCGCTAATACCAACTGGGTCGCCCGGTCAATATCCGGGGCAAAAAAGCGGTCGACGGTATAATGGGGGACATTCTCTCTAATCAGCGTGTGATAAGGATCTAGTTTTTTGGATGTTTTAAGAGGGGCTCTAAAATCAATACCCTGCGTCGCCGCTAGCAGTTCAATGGCAATCACCGTTGCACTGTTAAAGCACATTGCGGTCAAGCGCCGCGCGCCGTAAGTCGCCATGCTGACATGATCTTCCTGATTGGCAGAAGTGGGAATGCTATCAACGCTAGACGGGTGAGCGCGAGATTTATTTTCAGAAACAAGTGCCGCCGCCGACACCTGAGCAATCATAAAGCCTGAATTAACGCCGCTATTTTTAACGAGAAACGCCGGAAGGTCGCTCATTTTCGGATCAACCATAATCGATAAGCGCCGTTCAGAAATAGACGCTATTTCACAGATTGCCAGTGCAAGTATATCAGCAGCAAAAGCCACCGGTTCAGCGTGGAAATTACCGCCCGAGATTACATCGCCATTATCGGTGAAAATTAGCGGATTATCGGTAACCGCATTGGCTTCTATCAACAGCGTTCTCGCCGCGTTATTTATAATATCAAGCACCGCCCCCATCACCTGCGGCTGACACCTGAGCGAATAAGGATCCTGAACCTTTTCGCAGTCATGATGAGCCTTATTAATTTCACTGCCCTGCAAGAGCTCAAGATAAAGCGGCGCAACCGCTATCTGACCCGGCTGACCACGGGCAATATGGATGCGTTTATCAAAAGGGGCAACACTACCCATCAATGCATCGATGCTCATGGAACCCGCAACAACGCCAGCGGCGAATATATCTTCCGCCTGAAATAAACCTTTAAGGGCCAGCGCCGTGGAAACCTGAGTGCCGTTTAAAAAAGCCAGCCCTTCTTTGGAATTTAGAGTAATCGGCTTAAGTCCGGCTTTTTGCAGTGCTTCTTTTGCCGGCATTTTTTCGCCGTTCAGTCGTGCGAATCCTTCCCCCATTAAGGCGGCGGTCATATGGGCAAGTGGCGCAAGATCACCGGACGCCCCAACCGATCCTTTTTTCGGGATATCAGCAATAATCCCGGAATTTACAAATTCAATAAACGCTTCAATGGTTGATACGCGAATACCGGAATGACCCTGTGCAAGGCTTGAAATTTTAAGAACATAAACCATCCTCACTACATCATCTTTAAGGGGCCTGCCAACACCTGTACTATGGGAAAGGACGAGGTTGGTCTGTAGCAGCGATAACTGATCATCAGGAATTGACGTTTGGGCAAGCAGGCCAAAGCCGGTGTTAATGCCGTAGACGGTCTGTCCTTCCTCAATGATAGTATCAACAACTTTTCTCGAAGCACGAACATCATCCCAGGCATGGTCTGCGAGAGAAATTTTCGCCTCATTTCGGTAAATGCCCCGTAAATCAGCCAAGGTCATTTGGCCAGGATTAATTATATATGTCATGATCAATCCTCCATCATCGGTAGGTTAAGGCCTTGTTCACGGGCGCACTGCTTGGCAATCTCATAACCAGCATCGGCGTGACGCATAACGCCGGTCGCCGGATCATTCCAAAGAACCCGGGCAATTTTTTCGGCCGCCTCGTCACTTCCGTCGCAAAGCATGACAATACCGCTATGCTGGGAAAAACCCATCCCAACACCTCCGCCATGATGAAGCGATACCCATGTGGCACCACTCGCCGTATTAAGTAGCGCATTAAGCAGCGGCCAGTCGGACACGGCGTCCGAGCCATCCATCATGCTTTCCGTTTCACGGTTGGGACTAGCGACTGAGCCACTATCCAGATGATCACGTCCGATTACCACCGGTGCTTTAAGCTCGCCGTTTTTGACCATTTCATTAAAAGCAAGACCGAGCCGGTGACGATCACCAAGGCCAACCCAGCAAATACGCGCCGGAAGTCCTTGGAACTGAATGCGTTCGCGGGCCATATCAAGCCAGTTATGAAGATGCGGATTGTCCGGAATAAGCTCTTTAACTTTTTGATCGGTTTTATATATATCTTCCGGGTCACCGCTTAGCGCAACCCAGCGGAACGGGCCGATGCCACGGCAAAATAGCGGGCGCACATAAGCCGGAACAAAGCCCGGAAAATCAAAAGCATTTTCAACACCGTCATCAAAAGCAACCTGACGAATATTATTACCGTAATCAAAAGTGGGGATGCCCATTTTTTCATATTCAAGCATCGCCCTCACGTGAACGGACATGGATTTAGTGGCGGCGCGCTCAACTTCTTTTGGTGCGCTTTCAATTTTGCTTTCCCATTGATCAACTGTCCAGCCAGCGGGTAAATAGCCATTGATCGGATCATGGGCCGATGTCTGGTCCGTTACCGCGTCCGGGCGAATGCCGCGCTTTAACATTTCGGGGATTACCTCTGCGCAGTTACCCAGCAGGCCAACGGAGATGGCTTTACCCGCTGCCGTTGCTTGCGTGATCATTTCCATTGCCTGATCAAGTGTTTCAGCGCGCTTATCAATATAGCCCGTGCGAAGTCGGAAATCGATCCGGTCACTGCGGCATTCTACCGCGAGCATACTTGCTCCGGCCATGGTCGCGGCAAGCGGCTGTGCACCGCCCATACCGCCAAGGCCACCGGTTAAAATCCATTTTCCGGTAAGATCACCGTCATAATGCTGACGGCCCATTTCAACGAATGTTTCATAGGTGCCCTGAACGATGCCCTGACTGCCAATATAAATCCAGCTGCCGGCGGTCATCTGCCCGTACATCATCAGACCTTTTTTATCGAGCTCGTTAAAATGATCCCAAGTGGCCCAGTGCGGCACCAAATTTGAATTGGCAATAAGTACACGCGGTGCATTTTCATGGGTGCGAAACACGCCAACCGGCTTACCCGACTGCACAAGTAGTGTTTCATCCGCTTCAAGATTTTTCAGGCTTTCAACAATTTTATCAAAACATTCCCAGTTACGGGCCGCCTTGCCAATGCCACCGTAAACCACCAGGTCTTCCGGACGTTCGGCCACATCCGGGTCAAGATTATTCATCAACATCCGCAGCGGCGCTTCTGTCGCCCAGCTTTTTGCATTAAGTTCAGTACCTGTCGGTGCTTTAATGATGCGATTATTCGTTTTTAAGTCTGACATTTCTTTATCCTGTATATACAAGTCTTGCTTTATTCTGGATTTATTCCGGTTTAAAGAGCCCCGAAAGCTCATAACGTGATCCCGGATGATATAATTTCGCGGTTGAGGCAACCCTTTCCTTAGCCCATGTGCGGCGCTCGATCAGCAGACAGGCTTCGTTATCAGCCATATCAAGAATGCTGCTTATAGCACCTGTCGCCATGATCGCCCGCACCACATGTTCGACCTTTTGCAGCGGTGCCATTTTAATCAGATATTCGTAAGGTGTGTTTTTGGTAAAGTCCTGTTTCCCGTAACCCGGCACGACCAACTCATTGACTAAACGGTCTTCAAGCTGGATTGGAATGCCCTGTTCTTTGTGGATGATCTGTGAGTGAATAAGCTCATCACCACTTTCAATATTCATGATGGCGGCGATCTTCTCATTGGCCTTAACCGGTTCACATATAAGCACTTCTGCGCCATAGTCATGGTGACGAGCGCGAATTTCATCGGCAATATTATGAATTTCAAGCGGGTTGCTTTTTGCCTTAAGCTCCGCAACAAAAGTACCGACCCCGGCGACCCGAATAAGATATCCCTCATCGGTCAGTTCGCGAAGCGCACGGTTGGTCGTCATGCGCGATACGGAAAATTCCTTCACCAACTCATTTTCAGACGGCACCCGGGTTGAGGCCATCCATTCACCGCTATCAATCCGCTCTAAGATATGATTTTTAATTTTACGGTATAAAGGTTCTGATTTTAATTCAACGGTCATATGCCGCTCCTGTTATCAAAATTATGCTCAAATATGTACTTGTATAGACAACTTAGTCAAGTAGTTTTTTTAGGGCCATCATTACCCCCGAAAAGTCCGCCAAAATTTGCTGCTCATCTGCATGTTTATAATCCCTTATGAGCCAATCACCGGCCACCATCACATGTTTGATCGGGTTCTGGTTGCCGCTGAATATAAACCGGTCAATGATACTATTATCCGGCGTGCCAACCAGCAACGGCGAGCGTTCATCAAGCACGATTATGTCGGCTCTTTTGCCCACATCGATCATGCCATTATTAAAGCCGCTTGCCTTTGCGCCACCCCTAAGGGTCAAATTATATAAATTGCTACCCGTATGAATTTCATCATCGCTAACCGCAATATTTCGCTGCCGGCTCTCAAGCCGCTGACCATATTCAAGCAGGCGCAGCTCTTCAATGACACTAACCGAAATATGACTGTCGGACCCAATGGCAATATCGCCACCCTGATCAAGATAATTTTTAAGCGGGAATAGTCCGTCCCCCAAATTGGCTTCTGTGGTTGGGCATAAACCGGCCACCGCACCAGAGCGGGCGATCATATTTATTTCATCATCATTAAGGTGAGTTGCGTGTATCAAGCACCAGCGCTCATTCACATCTGCACGGTCATAAAGCCACTCAACGGGCCGCTTGCCTGACCAACTTACACAGTCATTAACTTCTTGAATTTGTTCAGAAATATGAATGTGAACTGGACCCGATACAGGATTATTATTCAGACATTCCTTTAGCGCATATTCCGGCACCGCCCGCAGGCTATGAAAAGCCATTCCCAAATGCTGATTGCTATTGTGTGATATTGAAGAAGATAATTTTTCCAGTAGTGCCTGGTAATCATCCAGCGAATGACCAAAGCGTTGTTGGCGCGCGTTAAGCGGTGCGCCGCCAAAACCGGACGCCATGTAAAGAACCGGCAAATGGCAAAGTCCGATCCTGGTTTTGTCAGCCGCGGCCATAATCGAATGGGACATGGTATCATTACGGCCTTGATCATGATGAAGATAATGAAATTCTGCGACACTAGCGTAACCCGCTTTTAACATTTCTAGATAAAGCTGGGATGCGATCGCTTCCAAATCCACGGCGGAAATTTTACCGGCAAAGCGGTACATAATATCGCGCCAGGTCCAGAAGCTGTCACTAGCCGATGTTGAATATTCGGCAAGCCCGGCCATGGCGCGCTGAAACGCGTGACTGTGGACATTATTCATTGCCGGAAGAGCATATCCCGACATTTTCTCACTATCATCAACTTTGGCGCCATCATAATCAGGTGTTACTTTTAAGATTTCACCTGCGTCATCCAGTTCAAGACAGACATTTTTCGCCCATCCTGATGGTAAAAGTGCGTTTTCGAATATAATTCTTTTCATTTCGGTCAATTCTGGATATAGTTGTCTATACAAGTTAACTTTATGCAAAAAATAATATTTGTCAAATGTAATCGAAATGGCCCGCTTATGAGCACGACACTCTGGACTGATGTAAATTTACTGACCATGGATGATAATGGCGCCCCTTATGGGCTGATAGAAAATGCAACGATTACCCAAAAGGACGGTGTCATTACAAACGTCAGCCAAGGAAACAATCTTCCGGACGGCACAAACGTTAAAACGGTCCATTGCAACGGCGCCTACATGACGCCCGGTCTGATCGACTGCCACACTCATCTGATTTATGGCGGCAACCGCATTGACGAATTTGAAAAACGCTTAAACGGTGCATCTTACGAAGAAATCGCCAAAGCAGGAGGCGGTATAATTTCCACCGTCAAAGCAACCCGCGCAGCAAGTGAAGATGAGCTGGTGGAAAGCGCCAAGAAACGCTTAGCTTCTCTTCAGGCAGAAGGCGTTACAACCATTGAAATAAAGTCAGGTTACGGCCTTGATACCAATAACGAATTAAAGATGCTCAGAGCGGCTAAAAAATTGGGCCGGATCAGCGATATTGATATAGTGACCACGTTTCTTGGGGCCCACGCCCTGCCGCCTGAATTTGCGAATGATAGAGACGGCTATATTGATCTTATAATAGGTCAGATGCTCCCCAAAATAGCCGGTGAGGGTCTTGCTGATGCAGTAGACGGATTTTGTGAAACCATTGGCTTTACTAAACCAGAAATGGAACAGGTTTTTAAAACCGCCAAAGAACTAGGATTTAATTTAAAGCTTCACGCAGAGCAACTTTCCGATCAAAAAGGCGCGCAACTTGCGGCAAAATACGGCGCGCTATCCGCAGATCATCTTGAGCATTTAAGTGAAGAGAGCATTTTGGCTATGAAAAAAGCCGGAACTATTGCAGTGCTGCTGCCCGGTGCATATTATACGCTCCGTGATACTAAGCTGCCACCAATAGACCTGCTACGAGCTCATAATATCCCCATGGCTATTGCCTCAGATAGCAATCCCGGTTCTTCGCCTGTTTTATCGTTAAAACTTATGATCCATATGGCCTCAACCATTTTCAGAATGACGCCGGAAGAAGCACTTCTAGGCGTTACCAAAAATGCCGCAAAAGCGCTCGGTCTCAAAGATCGCGGCATTTTACGTGAGGGCCTAAAAGCCGATATGGTGCTATGGGATATCAGCCACCCGGCCGAACTTTCTTATCAGGTAGGCGGATCACAGACTTTATCAGTCATTAAAAACGGTGAGATTATCTAGGGCCTAGCCCCTAGATAAATCCATATCCGATGAAATCAATTATTAGATAACCAACCACTGGCGGTACAACATATTTGATAATGAAGCGCCAGAATTTATAAAGTTTACCGTCGCCAAGCCCTAGCTCTTCGAGCGATTCTGATCTATTAACGATCCAGCCGAGGAATATAGCCGCCAACAAGCCATTAACAAGCATCATGCCATTGGCAGAAAGATACTCAAGCAAGTCCATAATGTTCATTCCGGCAACTGTCTCATTAAACCCAACCGGATGCCAGTCAGAGAGCACATTCATGGAAAGCGCTGAAAGTCCGGCAAGACACCAAAGGCCGCCACCGACCACCATGGACGCTTTTTTACGGCTGAATATGCCCCGCTCTTCAAGATTTGATACCGCCGGCTCATAAAGTGAAATGGTCGATGTAATAGCTGCAAAAGCAAGTAGCAGGAAGAACAGTATTCCAAACACCTGCCCAAATGGCATTTGATCAAATATCACTGGCAGCGTCACAAACACAAGGTTCGGTCCACTATCAAGCGGAAGACCATTGGTAAAGATAATCGGGAATATGGCAAAGCCGGAAATAAGCGCGACAAATGTATCGGCAAAAGCCACGCCGCAGGCCATTTTCGGAATAGAGACTTCTTTAGGCAAATATGATCCATAAACCAGCATGGTCGCACTACCAAGGGAGAGCGAGAAGAAAGCCTGTCCTGTGGCTTCGAGAAGTGTTTTCATATTGATTTTTTCAAAATCAGGCGTAAACATAAATTCAAATGTTTCTGCCATCCCACCATTAAAGGCCGAATAACCAACCAGTAAAACCAAGATCATAAATAGCATCGGCATCAGGATATTAACCGCTTTTTCAAGACCTGCTTTAATACCGCGCGAGATGATAAAACCGGTAATGAGAACACTAAGTGTCATCCAGAAAATAAGCGTTGCCGGGCTTTCCATCATGTCGTTAAAGACCTGCTGGGTCTGCCCCTCCACCAGGTTATTTAACTGGCCAGTTAATATGCTATAAACATAATTTAACGTCCAGCCAGCAATAACAAAGTAAAAGCCAAGAATGCCAAGCGGTGTCAGCACACTTGAAAAACCAGCCAATCTCCAGAAAGACTGGCTCTTCTTGCCTTCAGAAAGCTGTACATAAGCGGTAATTGGCGGCACTTGTCGTCTGCGGCCAATGGTCAGTTCGGTCATCACGAGCGGAATACCAAAAACAATCACAACGGCCAGATAAACCAGTACAAACGCCCCGCCACCATTTTCACCAACTACATATGGGAAGCGGTAAATATTGCCAAGGCCAACCGCACTACCGATCGCCGCAAGAAGAAACGCTGTTCCTGAAGACCATTTTTCCTGTTTTACATGTGACACGCACTCTCTCCCGATATTTTTTATTTATGTTTTAAGGTAACACAAGTTCATGCAACGTCCACATAAAATTATGCCGTACATTCATTAAGGGATAATCGCCTTATTTTGGGCACAATCTATTCTTAACGTTTTGCGAAAACTACATTACATAGAATATAAATCTTTAAGTCCTGAGGGGGAATATATCAAGATGATTGAATTATCCGTGAACGGCAAGGCCTTTTCATTTGACGGTGATGAGGAAATGCCACTGCTGTGGTTTATCCGAGAAAATGCTGAACTTTCTGGCACCAAATATGGTTGCGGTATCGGTCAATGCGGTGCCTGCACGGTTCATATGGACGGTGAAGCCGTTAGGTCATGCAGCATCCCGATGGCAGAAGCGGCAGGAGCGGATATTAAAACAATAAAAAATCTTGCTGACAGTGAAAAGCTTCATTTTGTTCAGCGCGCCTGGATAGCCGAAGACGTTCCCCAGTGCGGGTACTGCCAATCAGGTCAGATCATGGCGACCATAAAGTTTTTAGAAGAATTTCCAAATCCCAGCGACGAAGACATAGACAAATATCATACCAATATCTGCCGCTGCGGATCTTATGATGATATGCGGCGCGCCATTCACAGGGCGGCGAAACTTCAAAAGCAGGGAGCCGCATCATGAGTATGTCAAGAAGGTCCTTTTTAAAAGCAACCGTGACCACTGCAGGGGCGCTCGTTGTTTATGTAAATACTGCGCCGCTTGCCAGCGCCAAGGCCGCAAAAGCCAACCCGATGCCGTTCATTGAAATGGCGCCAAACGGTGATATCACTTTCATCAGCAGTAGGTCCGACATGGGGCAAGGATCCCCCACATCGCTGGCGCAGGTGCTGTATGATGAGATGGACGCCGACTGGGATAAGCTGGTCGCGGTTAAGGAAACTTGGGCCAATGACATATCCGTTTATAATGATCCGCTTGGCACCATTGGTGCTGCGAGCACCTTTATCGGCTGGTTTAATCACCGTGAAGCGGGGGCATCACTCCGTGAAGGATTTAAACTCGCCGCGGCGGGACTTTGGCAAGTTGATGCTGAACGCCTGATCACTGAAAAAAGTAAAGTGATTGACCCTGAAACAGGCAATATATT
>Ga0233449_1000448_pt1:0-45000 | contig 49301 bp, 54 predicted proteins | sample SI_124_October20_FD_183012 | JGI IMG/M metagenome (GOLD analysis project Ga0233449, IMG submission 183012) | Seawater microbial communities from Saanich Inlet, British Columbia, Canada - SI_124_October2016_200_MG | ecosystem: Environmental > Aquatic > Marine > Inlet | place: Canada...
ATGTAAGTATCTATAAATATATCGAATTAATATGAAAGTTAACTCAGCATTATTTATAGTTTTTAAATTAAGATCAATTGTAACATAATTGTGCGGTTTATATTTTTTTGGTTTTCAAAGCCTAACGTCGCAATTCAGCCGCCCAAAAAACGCGCAGCGGTTTTTGGATCGGTCTGTAATTGCCTTGTTAGATCATTGTTTGCGCAACCATTCAACTAGAACCTCATCAGAGCTCCGAGGAACTTCGAGGTGTGATGCATCAATAATTGTAAATTGACTTTTTATATTCTCAGGAGTAGAGAAATAATTAGGGTCAGAGTGCAATTTATTTATTCTGGTTATTGGGTAAGCACAGTATCAATATTGAATGAGAGTAATCTAGTTATAAGCAGGGAAGTGGAACAGCATAGCTGACTGAACTAGCGTATAGTGCAAAAGTAAAGACCTGACCCCCTTTGGGTTTCGGATGAGAGAGCTGTAATGTTTGCTAAATAATAAGTTTATAGTTGCTGTAAAATAGCTATATTATGACTACTAATACTATATTAAATAATCCTCTTCTTGCTCTTGATGGGCTTCCTAATTTTTCGGCAATTAAACCTGAGCAGGTTAAGCCTGCTATTGAGACGCTATTGGCAGATAATCGTGCTATGGTGGAACAGTTGTTGAGCAGTGAGGTTGAGGCAGATTGGGACAGTGTGATTCAGCCGTTAGAGACAATGGAGGATAAACTCGGGCGCGCTTGGTCGCCAGTTAGTCATCTTAATTCTGTTAAGAATAGTCCAGAGTTGCGAGATGCTTATAATGAGGTGCTTCCACTGCTCTCTGATTACGCAACTGAGATGGGGCAACATAAGGGGCTCTATACGCTGTTTCAAAATATCTCTGAGAGTAAAAAGTTTCGGATGTTGGAGCCATCGCAGAAAAAAATTATTGAGAATGCTCTACGAGATTTTCACCTTTCGGGGATTGATCTACAACCAGCCGAGCAGGAGCGTTATCGTGAAATAAGCCAAGAGCTCTCTAAGCTCACCTCAAAATTTGGGGAGAATGTTTTAGACGCTACCAATAGCTGGGAAAAACTTGTTCGAGATGAGTCATTGCTCGTGGGGCTGTCAGACTCTGCTAAGGCGCAGGCTCGGCAGAGTGCGGAGGAGCGAGAGAAGATAGAGGAGGGTGAAGATGGTTGGCTCTTTACTTTAGATTTTCCATCCTATATTGCGGTGATGACCTATGCGGATAACCGTGAGTTGCGGGCAGAACTCTATGAAGCATTTGTGACTCGTGCTTCAGATCAAGGTCCACATGATATTAAATTTGATAATACTCCAGTTATGGAGGAGATTCGTAAATTGCGCCAAGAGAAAGCAGAGCTCTTGGGATTTGCCAATTATGCCGAGTATTCGCTCTCAACTAAAATGGCAGACTCTTCAGAGCAGGTGCTCTCTTTTTTAGAAGATCTAGCAGATCGCTCTTTGATGGTGGCAAAAGCTGAGTTACAAGAGTTGCGAGATTTTGCTACGGTTGATGAGCTCCAGGCGTGGGATGTTGCCTACTATTCAGAAAAACTTAAACAGGATCGTTACAGTTTGTCGGAAGAGGAGCTGAAACCGTGGTTTCCAATTGAGCGAGTGATGGAGGGGATGTTTGAAATTGTGCATCGTCTATATGGAATCAATATTAAACAGATTGATGGTGTTGATGTCTGGGAACAGAGTGTTCAATTTTTCCGTATTACTGATGAGATCGGAGAGGTGCGTGGAGAGTTCTATACAGACCTCTACTCTCGTCAACATAAACGGGGAGGAGCGTGGATGGACGATTGTGTTACTCGTCACAAAACAGATTTAGGCGTGCAAATTCCAGTTGCCTACCTCACCTGTAACTTCACTCCACCACTGGGGGACGATCCCGCGCTCTTGACTCATGATGAAGTGTTAACACTTTTTCACGAATTTGGGCATGGACTACACCATATGTTGACTCAGATAGATTTTCCAAGCATCTCTGGAATTGCAGGGGTTCCGTGGGATGCGGTAGAGTTACCGAGCCAATTTATGGAGAACTGGTGTTGGCAAGAGGAGGCGCTCCCTCTATTTTCAGGGCACTATCAGAGTGGAGATCCGCTGCCGCAAGATAAGTTTGAGCAGCTGCTTGCATCGCGTAATTTTCAATCGGGGATGGTGATGGTGCGTCAGTTAGAGTTTTCGCTCTTCGATTTTAAGATTCACCTTAATCCTAAAAGAGCAATATATGAGGTGCTGGACGAGGTCAGAGAATCAGTTTCCGTAATGTCTCCTCCATCTTTTAACCGCTTTCCTCACAGCTTCTCCCACATCTTCGCAGGCGGTTATGCTGCAGGATATTACAGTTACAAATGGGCTGAGGTGTTGAGTTCAGACGCATTCTCAAGTTTTGAAGAGAGCGGAATTTTTGATAAAGAAGCGGGGTTGCGTTTCTTATCTTCAATCTTAGAGCAGGGTGGAGCGCGCGATCCGATGGAGCTCTTTATAGAGTTCCGTGGGCGTGAGCCTCAGATAGATGCACTGCTACGACATTCAGGAATTAATTAGTGCAGGAGTTACAAAAGAGAGTGAAGAGAGATTCCATCTATAGCCACACCCACGATCTGATTGAGAATTTTCGTTTTGATAAAGAGGTGGTTGGGGTTTTTGAAGATATGATTAGCCGCTCTGTTCCTGGTTACGGAATGGTGTTGTCATTAGTTGGAGTGTTGGCAGAGACCTATCTCCAAGAGCAGAGTAGAGGATATGATCTTGGTACATCACTGGGAGGAGCCACTCTAGCTATGCGTAAAATTGCGGAGGAGCGAGATTGTGAGTTGGTGGCTGTTGATAACTCTACTGCTATGGTTGAGCAGTGTAGAAAATCCTTTAGTACGGGATACCCAGTTGAGCTGCGTTGTGAAGATCTGCGTGATACTACAGTTGAGAATGCATCATTAGTTATTATGAACTTTACTCTCCAATTTATTCCACTTGCTGAAAGAGAAGCTATACTGCATAAGATCGCAACAGGAATTAACGCTGGAGGAGCATTTATGCTCTCTGAGAAGATAAATTTTAATGATCCAGAACAGCAACAGAGAATCAATAATCTGCACCACTCATTTAAACGCGCTAATGGATATAGTGAGATGGAGATTAGTCAGAAACGCAGTGCGCTAGAGGATGTGTTAGTAAGCGAGACTGTAGAGAGACATATAGAGCGTCTGCATAAAGTAGGATTTAACAGGGTGCAGGTAATCTTTCAGGCACTTAACTTTGTATCTATTCTTGCGTTGCGTTAAGTGATGAGTCAGCTTCCACTTAACTTAGAACGGACACTGCGAGTTTTAGATGAGCTGGATATGAGTGAATGGAGTAAGCTGCTGGCGAGTGAGCTCCCTCCTCTGTTTGAAGATGGGCGCAATGGAAACTTACCTCGTTGGTTAGGCGCCTTAGCTGAACTGCCCCAACTTAAGTTGGCTCACAGTGTTGATCTTAACTCTGCACAGGTAAGAGTTGGGGAAGCAGATCAGCTTACGGAGCAAGAGCGATCTACTCTGGCACAGAGTCTGCAAAATTTACATCCTTGGCGCAAGGGGCCGTTTGATATTTTTGGTGTAGATATAGATAGTGAATGGCGTTCAGATCTAAAGTGGGGTAGGTTGGCAGATAAGATTCAACCATTATCTGGGAGGATGGTTTTAGATGTAGGGTGCGGCAATGGTTACTATGCACTGCGTATGGCAGGTGCAGGCGCAGATTTGGTGGTGGGGGTAGATCCTAATCTACTATTTCTCTGTCAGTTTAATGCTGTTACTAACTATATTCCTGAGCACTCAGTCCATTTTTTACCAGTTGGTCTAGAGTCAGTGCCAAGCAAACTGCATAAGTTTGACACAACTTTCTCTATGGGAGTGCTGTATCATCGTAAGTCTCCGTTTGACCATTTAGAGCAGTTGCGAGGAACATTACGATCTGGTGGTGAATTGATCTTAGAGACTCTAGTGATAGATGGAAAAAAAGGAGAAATTTTAGTTCCTGCTGGGCGTTATGCTAAAATGCGCAATGTTTGGTTTATTCCATCGATTGCGGAGTTGGTGCACTGGTTAGAAAGGGCTGGGTTTAAAGAGGTGCACTGTATCGATATTAGTGATACCAGAGTTGAAGAGCAGCGTGTAACTGAGTGGATGAGGTTTGAATCATTGATAGATTTTTTAGATCCAGCAGATCAAACTCTCACAATAGAGGGATATCCAGCTCCAAAACGAGCCGTATTGAGTGCAATTGCACTATAGAAAGGTTATTTTAAGTATTGAAAGATTTAATAAATTGAGGCTAAAAAATGAGTAATATAAGAGGTTTAATAGCAGTAATATTCTCTGCTCTGCTATTGATTGGGTGTTCGGATACTACTGAAGTTGAGACTGAGCCTAATATAATAGATGCTGAAGTTAGAAGCGTAGAGAGTGTAGAGGTGGAGCAGATAGTCGTAGAGCCGCTAGAGTTAGTGGCAGAGTCTATAAATATAGAAAAGTCTATAAGTATAGAAGAGTCTACAAAGTCTACAGAGCCTGCAGAATTTAAAGAGTCAATAGAGTTAGTTGAATCTCCAGCCGAAGCGGCAGAGACGGTTGCCTGTTCAGAGTGGACAAAATCCGCAGCGGTATCTCGTGGAAGCTTTACTAGCGCTGTATCTAGAAAAGAGAGAGAGCCTGTTGATTCAATCTGCCTTCTCACTACAGACAAGAGAAAAATTTTCTATTTTAGTGACTTAAAAAATCAGGTGGGCGCAGAGATTAGCCATCTTTGGGAGTATGAGGGCAGAGAGATGGCAAAAGTAGCACTTGGTAAAGTGCGTGGTAAGCGCTGGAGAGTGTGGTCAAGTAAGAATTTAATGAGTGGTTGGCAGGGTGAATGGACGGTTAAAGTTATCACTAAAGATGGAAGCGTACTGCATCAAGAGAGTTTTATTTATACTAAATGAACGCGTCAGATCTTAGAGAGTTTATTGATCAGCTAGAGGAGCAGGGAGAGCTGGTCCGCATTAAGCGAGAGGTTGATCCGTATCTAGAGGTCACCGAGATTGCAGATAGAGTTTTAAAGGCGGGCGGTCCAGCACTCCTTTTTGAAAATCCCAAAAATAGCTCAATTCCACTACTTGCTAACTTGTTCGGTACTCCTAAGCGAGTAGCGTTAGGAATGGGACAAGAATCGGTAGAGCATCTGCGTGAAGTCGGTAAAATTCTCGCCTATCTAAAAGAGCCAGATCCACCAAAAGGTTTCAGGGATGCTTTGGAAAAGTTGCCGATTTTTAAACAAGTCTTGAATATGTCGCCTAAAGTGCGTTCGCGAGGAGCGTGTCAAGAGATAGTAATTGAGGGGGATGAGGTTGATTTAAATAAATTCCCAATTCAGACCTGTTGGCCCGGAGATGTAGCGCCGCTGATCACTTGGGGATTGGTTGTAACTAAAGGTCCTGCACGCGAGCGACAAAATTTGGGAATCTATCGACAGCAAGTGATCGGTAAAAATAGAGTGATTATGCGCTGGCTTTCACATCGTGGGGGCGCCATAGATTTTAGAGAGTGGAAATTGACACATCCAGGTAAGCCATTTCCAGTCTCAGTTGTGTTGGGGGCAGATCCGGCAACTATTTTGGCAGCGGTCACTCCTGTACCTGACGCTCTTTCAGAATATGCATTTGCTGGACTACTTCGTGGCTCTAAGACTGAGTTGGTTAAATCTATCGGTTCTGATCTACAGGTTCCAGCTAAAGCGGAAATTATTTTAGAGGGGACAATTGACCCTGATGAGCTAGCTGATGAGGGACCTTTTGGGGATCATACTGGGTATTACAACGAGATTGAGCAGTTCCCAGTCTTTACTATAGAACGCATCACTCACCGTAAAAACCCTATCTACCACTCTACATATACTGGTCGTCCACCAGATGAGCCGGCAGTATTGGGAGTTGCATTGAATGAGGTTTTTGTCCCCATTTTGAAAAAACAGTTTCCAGAAATCGTTGACTTCTATCTGCCGCCAGAGGGATGCTCATATAGAATGGCGCTGGTTAGTATCAACAAGCAGTATCCAGGACATGCCAAGCGAGTTATGATGGGAGTTTGGTCATTTTTGCGTCAGTTTATGTATACCAAATTTATCATTGTATTGGATGAGGATATAGATCTCCGTAATTGGCAAGATGTTATCTGGGCAATAACTACAAGAGTAGATCCAGCTCGCGATACAACACTTATCGAGAATACACCAATCGACTATCTTGATTTCGCTTCGCCAGTATCTGGTTTGGGTTCTAAGATGGGATTGGATGCCACCAATAAATGGGAAGGTGAGAGCTCTCGTGAGTGGGGTTCACCTATTAAGATGGATGAGGCAGTGGTAAGTCGAGTAGATGAGATCTGGGCAGAGCTAGGAATAACTAATTAAATTTAAGAATAAGAAAACACAAGATAGCAAAGATCGGTATAATAGCTGACAAATTTAGTAGGTTAATTGGATATTTTTTATATAAGGAAAAGAGAATGAGCAACAAAGTTACACTACAACCAAGCGGTAATGAGTTTCAGCTAAAAGATGGAGACAATATTCTAGACGGGGCTTTAGAGCATGGGGTCAGTTTTCCTTACGGCTGCCAAAATGGTTTTTGTGGAAACTGTAAAGCAAAAGTAAGTGGGGACTTTAGCTATCAAGACGATTATAAGCCTGATGTTTTAACTGCTGATGAGGTTGCTGATGGCGTGGTTATCTGCTGTAAAGCTGAGGCAAATAGCGACTTAGTGGTAGAGGTGCATGAAGTAGCAGGAGCAGATGAGATTGAAGTGCGTACTATGCCAGTTAAAGTGTCTCGGATAGAGAAGCTTGCCGATGATGTAATGCGTATATTTCTAAAGCAGCCTGAAGAGGATACTCTTCAGTTTCTTGCAGGTCAATATATTGAGATAATAATGGAAGATGAGAGTCGTCGTGCTTTCTCTATCGCTAATGCACCGCATAACGACTCAGAAATAGAGCTCCACATTCGTATGGTTGAGGGTGGAAAATTTACTCCGCATGTATTTAAAGATATGCAAGAGAAAGAGATACTTCGTATTGAAGGTCCACTTGGAACCTTCTTCTTGCGTGAGGATAGCGACAATGATATTGTCCTAGTGGCAGGGGGTACAGGGTTTGCTCCAATCAAAGGAATGGTAGAGCATGCGATTGAGCTTGGACTTGAAAACAAAATATTTATCTACTGGGGAGCAAGAGATTTGCAAGATCTCTATCTAAATAGTCTTGCAGAGGAGTGGGCAGAGCAGCATGAAAATATCAGATATATCCCAGTGCTCTCAGATGCGTCTGATGAAGCAGCATGGGATGGACGAACTGGATATGTGCATGAGGCAGTATCAGCAGACCATCCAGATATGTTCAATATAGATGTCTATATGGCCGGACCTCCAGTAATGGTAGACTCTGGCAAGAGAGAGTTTTTGCTATGTAATATATCACCGGACAATCTACATTCAGACTCATTTGAGATCGCTGGTAAATCTGAGTAACTCCTCAACAATTGCAGCATCAGTGGGCTCTTCTGCTAGAAGTGGTTTCTGCTTAAATCCTCTCTCTAAGGCGATTTCAGCAGTACGCTGACTGATGACTATTAGTTGCTGTTGGAGGAGAAGTTCGATTTGATTCTCATCGGTTTCACTTACAATCTGGATCAGGTTATCTAGGCTCTGACCACTGGTAACAACGATGGCGCTGATACTTTCCTGTTTTAATTTATCTATTAAAGGTAGTGGATCTCTCTTCGGAATAACTCTTCGATAGGTTTCTGCATAGCTGACCTCTGCGCCCCGTTCGCGCAGGGTGGTAGCGAGCAGTTCACGCCCTCCCTCTCCACGAATGATGATAATTTTTTTGCCAGATACATTTGTGAGTGCAGGGGTATCGAGTAGCCCCTCACTATCAAAACGGTGCTGTGGCATAATGTCTGCGTTGAGCCCGATTGCCTGCAATGCCCTAGCGGTCGCTTTGCCAACTGCTGCTAGTTGTAGCGAAGTGGGTAAGTGTTCAATAGAGGATAGACCAATACGAACCGCATTGGCACTGATAAAGATGGCGATATCAAACTGTTCAAGATTCTTGAACAGTGTTTGTGCTGCGCTATCATCTTCTAGTGGCACAATCTCTAGTACTGGAAATGGATAGACACTTCCACTATAAGATTCGATTAGCTCAATAAGGGGTTGCGCCTGCTCTACTGGACGAGTGACCATAATGGTCTGCCCCGCTAATTTTGAAGTTAGGTTACTCTTGCTCTGCATAGAGTTCTTGTAAAATTTTATCAGCACCCTGTGCAAGTAGCTCCTCTGCAACCTTAATCCCTATAGCCTCAGCATCAGTTTGTGCTCCTCGTGCTTCGCTACGGAGTATAGTAGAGCCATCTACTGAACCAACTAAACCACGAAGATATATTTGATCTCCCTCAAGTTCAGAGTAACTTGCAATTGGAACTTGGCAACCACCCTCAAGACGGTTGTTGAGTCCTCGTTCTGCAAGGAGACGAGTGGTTGTATCTTGATGGATAAGTGGAGCAATTAACTCCATTGTTTTCTCATCACCAGTGCGCGCTTCAATTCCAACAGCCCCTTGCCCTACTGCAGGAAGAATCATCTCTGGAGCAATCTGGTCGCTAATCCTATCTTCCATTCCAAGTCTAATTAACCCTGCTGACGCTAAAATGATCGCATCAAACTCACCATCATCAAGTTTACGCAGACGGGTATTTACATTGCCTCGCAGATCTAAAATCTCTAGATCAGGGCGCATCTCTAGTAGTTGACATTTGCGTCTAAGGCTACAAGTGCCAACTTTTGCACCTTGTGGGAGTGTTGCAATACTCTCATATTGGTTGGAGACAAACGCATCTAATGGAACTTCGCGCTCTAAAATTGCGGCTAAAAAGAGCCCTTCTGGAAACTCCATTGGAACATCTTTCATTGAGTGAACCGCAATATCACATTTGCCTTCCAGCATCTGTGCTTCAAGCTCCTTAATGAAGAGCCCTTTACCACCAATTTTAGCGAGTGGTGTATCAAGGATTTTATCCCCGCGAGTCGACATAGTGACTAGCTCAACTTCTAAATTGCTATTTAGAGCAAGAAGGCGCTGCTTAACATGTTCAGCTTGCCATAGCGCAAGCGGGCTTTTTCTTGTAGCAATGCGTAGAGTAGTGGGGTTTGAAGAGGTGCTTGATGGTATAGTAGATGACATAATAGTGAGTCTCAGTGATATTTATTAGAACTGTTTTACGTTTTCGAGTTACAATAGAGCATACTATACATACAATTGCTTGCGGGATCTAGTTAGGAGTTAAACAATGCCAATATCTAGATGGATGGCTCTGCTATCCATTTTTTCATTTATAATAGTCTTTGCTGTGTCGTCTACTGCTGGAGCGAGAGAGAGCGCGTCTCAAGAGGGAGAGATAAAGTTAAGTACTAACCTCAAGAAGGATGGCGCATTGGCGCAAGAGCTAGGGGTTCCTATGATTTTGATGTTCTCCGCAGAGGAGTGCCCATACTGTATGGTTATGGAGTCTGACTATCTAGAGCCATTATTAAAGAATAGAGATTATGATAGCAAAGTTCTAATTCGTAAACTTCATCTAGATGGCTTTGATGATCTTGTGAATTTTTCTGGAGAGACAGTATCTGCGAGTGATATTAGTCAAGAGTATGAAGTGTGGGTTACTCCAACTCTACTATTTCTAGATGATAAGGGGCAAGAGATACAGAGACGAATGGTTGGATTAGGGGTGCGAGATTTTGTGAGTGCCTATATTGATGAATCTATCAACCTCGCATCTAATTCATTGGGTAAGGTTAAAAAGATTTTATCTAAAAATATTAAAATTAACAGTAGTAGCAACAAAGCAGAGTGAGCCGTAGTTAAAGAATGGAAAATAGCGAATTAATTGAGAAGCCGTGGACAGGGCGTTTTACTGAGTCCACAGATGCATTTGTAGAGGCGTTTACCGCCTCAGTAACCTTTGATCAACGAATGGCAGAATATGACATTAAAGGTTCTATTGCCCATGTCACGATGTTGGCAGAGGTGGGCGTAGTCAGTATAGATGAGCGGGATCAAATTATTAGTGGATTAGATAATATTGGTAGAGAGATAGCCGAGGGCAAGTTTAACTGGTCTATAGCGCTAGAAGATCTCCATATGAATATAGAGTCTCGTTTAGTGCAGAATATTGGCTCTGTGGGTAAAAAGCTCCATACGGGGCGTTCACGGAATGACCAAGTTGCGACAGATATTAGACTCTGGTTGCGTGATGAGATCGGTAATATATTGGTAGAGTTAGAGCGCCTTCAAGATGGGCTTCTATCTTTAGCAGAACGAGAGGCAGATACAATTATGCCAGGCTTTACTCATCTTCAGACCGCACAGCCCGTAACTTTCGGACACCATATAATGGCTTGGTATGAGATGTTGGTGCGAGACCATAGCCGCTTGATAGACTGTAGCCACAGAATGAATGTGATGCCGTTGGGCGCAGCTGCCCTAGCCGGCACTACTTATCCGATTGATCGTGATATGACTGCCCAGTTACTAGGTTTTGAATCAGCCGCCGAAAACTCGCTGGATGCGGTAAGTGATAGAGATTTCTCTATTGAGTTTAGTTCCGCCGCAGCACTGATAATGATGCATCTATCCCGTTTCTCTGAAGAGCTAGTGCTTTGGACATCGGATCCGTTCAGCTTTATAGAGTTACCAGATAGTTTTTGTACAGGTTCATCGATTATGCCGCAGAAGAAAAACCCTGATGTGCCAGAGCTAGTAAGAGGGAAAACTGGACGAGTCTATGGACACTTGATAGGCTTGTTGACCCTTATGAAAGGACAGCCTCTCGCTTACAATAAAGATAATCAGGAAGATAAAGAACCTCTGTTTGATACTGTTGATACCCTTAAAGGATCGTTAAAAGTTTACGCAGATATGATGCCAACAGTGGTGGTTAATAGAGATAACACTCGTGCCGCAGCAGCAAAAGGATTCTCAACAGCGACAGACCTTGCAGACTATGTAGTGCGTGCAGGAGTGCCATTTAGAGATTCGCATGAGATTGTAGGTAAGGCAGTTCGTTATGGGATTGAGCAAGGCAAAGATCTGGCAGAGATGAGTTTAAGTGAGTTGCAGCAGTTCTCTGATCTAATAGAAGAGGATGTGTTTGAAGTGTTAACTTTAGAGGGTTCTGTAGCTGCCCGCAACCATCGCGGTGGAACCGCTCCTCAGCAGGTGCGAGCAGCAATTGCTAGAGCGCGCACTAACCAATCAGCAATAAAAAAATCTGGAGATATTGTATGAGTAGTCGTTCACGAGCCATTATGCCAATTATTGTTGTAGGCTTACTTTTTGTGCTGCTGTTCGTCGGCTTAAAACTTCAGCCTGGTTTAGAGAGCGATGACTCTCCAATGATTGGAAAAATGGCGCCTGAGTTTAACCTTCCAGATCTGCTGATACCTGATACTAACTTCAGTAGAGAAGATCTGAATGGCGACGTTACCTTGCTCAATGTTTGGGCTACTTGGTGTCCATCATGTCGTGCAGAGCATGATGTATTGATGCGATTAGCCGCAAAGGATGAGGTGGTCATTAATAGTATTAACTGGAAAGATCGTGAAGAGTCTGGTGGGAGCAGAAAACTTGCACTGGAATGGCTTGCAATATTAGGCAATCCATATAAGAAAACTGGTGATGATGGAGATAATGTTGCAGGATTGGAGTGGGCAGTAACAGGTGCTCCAGAGACTTTTGTATTAGATGTAGAGGGGCGGATCTGTGAACGAATGACAGGACCACTAAACGATGTTGCTACTCCAAACCCTGAGAATAGACAAGAGATGAAAAATAATGTCTCTAATATTCTCACAATTGTTAGAGCTATGCGTGCGGCAGATGGCAAGTGCCTCTCTAAGAGTAACTAGAAGAGCGATTAGTAAATTAAAGGATGAAAATGATGGTTATGAAATTAAACGGATTAAACGCGGCAGTTTTGGTATTAGCTCTATTTGGTTTTGGAGTATCATCTAGCGTCAACTCAGCACCAATCGATAGCCTATCTTTTGATACTCAAGCAGAAGAGGATCGTTTTAAACTGTTAATTGAAGAGATCCGTTGTGTGAAATGTCAAAATACAAGTATTGCAGGATCTAATGCAGATTTAGCCCGCGACCATCGCAACAAAGTATATGAGATGTTGAAGCAGGGTAAGACAGATGATGAGATTAGAGAGTGGTTTGTAGTGCGTTATGGGGATTTTGTGCTATATCGCCCACAAATGGATTCACGCACTTGGCTACTCTGGGGGCTTCCTCTTATATTGGTGGTGGCTGGAATTCTGCTTTTGATAATGCGCCTGCGCAGTAGATCTAAAGATGTTGAACAGAGCAGTATAGATAATTTAAGTGTAGAAGATCAACATAAATTAGACGAGGTATTAAAGTGATGGGTGATGATATGATATTTTGGGTTGGTAGTGCCGCGATGATCGCGATTGCAATGTTGTTCCTTCTGCCTCCTCTATTGGGGCGGAGTAGAGATGTGGGTATTGCACGCAAGGAGACTAATCGAGTTATTTTTCAGCAACGCATAGAGGAGCTGGAAGTAGATCTAGAGAGTGGCTCCATAGATAGCAAGCAGTTTGGGCAAGCAGAGAATGACTTAAAGCGTGAGCTTTTAGCAGATATGGAGATGGCAGATGATGTGGTTGCGGTCAATAGAGCGTCTGCAGGGCGTATGGCAGCACTCTTTACGCTATTAATTATTCCCATTATCTCTTATGGTATTTATGCAAAAATTGGTGAGCCAGCAGCTATAGATCTTACTATTGCAAGTTCTGCTCAAAAACAGCACTCTGCAGAAGAGCAGAGTAAGCAGAACTTCGAAGATGCAGTGTCTAAGCTAGAAGAGAAATTAGAGCAAGAGCCAAATAATAATAAAGGTTGGATGATGTTAGCCAAATCTTATGAGTTTATGGGGCGAAGCTCCGAGGTTGTTGGTATTTATGAAAAGGCTATTGATAAACTTTCAGGCAATGTAGAGGCGGATCTATTTGTGGAGTATGGTAAAGCTCAAGCAAGAGAGAGTGGCTCTTGGGTCGGCTCACCATTGGTGCAGCTGGAGCGTGCTTTAGATATTTCACCAACTAACAAAGATGCTCTCTGGGTTGCTGGTAACGCCTATGCAGATTTAGATAAACAGCAAGAGGCGATAGGTTTTTGGGAGCGACTAGCTGATACAATTCCGAGTGATGATGTTGAGGTTGCTAGAATAATAAATGAAGCAGCATTTGGAGCGCAGCAAAAACTTGGTTTAGAGAAGAGAGAGTTGATTCCACAGTCCGTTCAAGTTGCAACTGCAAAAGTAGCGACACCAACAGCTAGTGGAGGTTCTGCAATAACCCTATCTATAGAGTTAGACCCTGCATTTGCGAATGATGTAGCGCCAAGTGATACTCTATTTATCTATGCTAAAGCAGTCGGGAGAAGAGGGCCTCCATTAGCTGCACAGCGTCTTACCGCAGCAGATTTACCTCTAACTATAACCCTTGACGACTCAATGGCAGTTATGCCTGGCAACAATATATCATCTGTAGATGAAGTGTTAGTTGGTGCAAAGATAACCAAGAGCGGAGTCGCAATTGGTGGAAGCGGAAATTTAGTAGGGGAAGCAACAGTCTCAACTAGTAGCAACAGTACGGTCAAGATTGTTATCAATGGCTTTAAGTAGATGCTAATCTATATTGCTATTGGAGTGATTGCAGTAATTATATGGACTCAATTATGAGTATAGAAGACGAATATTTAAATGATCCTCTCGGAGAGAAACGGAGAGAAGAGGAGCGAGGGGCACTCCAGTTAAAGAAGTTCAAACGCTTTTTTGTGGTTTTAATCCTGTTCTGCTTACTGCTGATTTTTTATCTACCCCGTTAGTCCAGTTGTGTCCACTCCCAGTAGTGTATATCTCGTAGTCGGAAGTTTGTATGAGGTTTAATTTATAGTGTTATACTTTAGTGATATGAACAAGATCAAAAACAGTATTTTTATAACAATATCTACAGTACTCCTTGCTGGATGTGGGCAGGCTGGTAATTTATATCTGCCTGATAATTTGCAAGCAGATAAACTAGAGCAGCAGGCGCTGTATGCCGATGTAAACAAAGCTGATGAATTGAGAGCTGAGGCAGCTCAACGCCGCCAGCGCCATCAAGAGATGGTTGAGCTTCATGGCTCCTTAAAAGGGCTTGAACAGCAGTTGGCACAACGAGTAGCAGAGTTGGGCCCAGATGCGGGCTCTGATGAAATTCTTCTTCGTAATAGCGATAAGATTGCGGGAGATCTAATTAAAGAGATTAATCGTAAGCGTTTCCGTATTGGTGAGCTTACTCTTCAACAGCAGCTTGCCAATCAATAATTAAGAACAGTTAATTATCATAATAAAAAATGGGTAGCTGTATTTTTGAAATGTATTGTGCTGGGTTAGCCAGTAGAGAAGATTAGATATGAGAACAACAGTAATAACCGAATCAGGTATGAGCAAATTTTTTGAGCGTCGAGATGGTTTACTCTATGCGGAAGATATCCCTTTAACACAACTTGCTGAACAGCACTCAACCCCTCTTTTTGTCTACTCTGAATCCTCAATTAGGAAGCAGTGGGAGGCATTTGAGAGCGGCTTTAATGGCGAAGATCATCTAATCTGTTATGCAGTAAAAGCAAACTCCAATCTTGCAATCCTTGCGCTACTAGCAGAACAGGGAGCAGGATTTGATATTGTCTCGGTTGGTGAGCTTGAACGAGTCCTAAAGGCAGGTGGTGAGGCGGGTAAAGTAGTATTCTCTGGAGTTGGCAAAAAAGCTATTGAGATAAAGCGTGCGCTAGAGGTCGGGATTCGCTGTTTTAACATTGAGTCCGAATCAGAGTTAGAGCGAGTCAACCGTGTAGCTGCTGAGATGGGCATTAACGCTCCGATATCTCTGCGCGTAAATCCAGATGTAGATGCTGGAACTCATCCATATATCTCTACCGGCCTGCGCTCCAATAAATTTGGTATCGCTATTGAGCAAGCATTGGAGGTCTACCGTAGAGCAGCAACTATGTCCAATCTAAATATTGTTGGAATAGATTGTCACATAGGATCTCAACTTACCTCTCTCTCCCCTTTTGAAGATGCGCTGGATCGAGTTCTATTGTTAGTAGATCAATTAAGTGAGGTGGGTATAGAGCTCCACCATATAGATGTTGGTGGTGGTTTGGGAATAGATTACAAAAATGATAATCCACCGCTACCTGCTGAGTATGTGCAGAGGGTTACAGCAAAGTTGGCTGGGCGAAGCTTAGAGATAATTATGGAGCCTGGGCGAGCGATGGTTGGTAATGCAGGGGTGATGTTGACTAGAGTTGAATTTATTAAGAAGGGTGAGGAGAAGAACTTCTGTATAGTCGATGGCGCGATGAATGACTTGATTCGACCTGCTCTCTATCAAGCATGGCAGAATATTGTAGTGGTTGAGGAACGCAGCTCTGGAGTCAATCTAGAGAGTCACGGTGCGCAAGTTTATGATCTAGTCGGGCCAATCTGTGAGACTGGAGATTTTCTTGGTAAAGATCGAAAGCTTAATGTGGAAGAGGGTGATCTGCTTGCAGTTCTCTCATCAGGAGCTTACGGTTTTGCAATGAGCTCAACTTACAATTCGCGCCCTCGTGCTGCAGAGATTATGGTGTCTGGAGATAAGCACTGGGTGGTGCGCGAGCGCGAGAGTATCGAATCACTTTTTGCAGGCGAGCATGTAATTGATAGAGGTGTTGAGTGATACTGCCATTTACCAAGATGCATGGACTTGGTAATGACTTTGTAGTCATTAACGGAATTAAGACTGGCTATGAACCAACTGCAAAAGATGTAAAGTTTATTGCAGATCGCCATTTTGGAGTTGGGTGTGATCAGCTTTTATTAGTTGAGGCTGCTGAGAATGGAGAGTGTGATTTTCGCTATAGAATATGGAATCAAGATGGGGGTGAGGTTGAGCAGTGTGGGAATGGGGCGCGCTGTTTCGCTAAGTTTGTACAAGAGCAAGGCTTGACCAAAAAAGATAGAATCAGAGTTGAGACCGCAAGTGGTGTAATTGTGTTACAGCTGCGGAAAGATGGTTTGGTTACGGTTGATATGGGCGCACCAATTTTAGAGCCAGAAAAAATACCATTTTTAGCTGATCAGCAGGCTGTTCAGTACACTATAAAACAAGATGAAGAAGAGTTGCAGATAGGTGCTGTCTCAATGGGTAATCCTCATTTAGTATTAACAGTAGATAATTTTAATGATGAAATTGTTGAAAAGTTAGGCCCTAAACTAGAGTCACACCCAGATTTTCCACGGCGAGTTAATGTCGGGTTTATGCAGATAGAGTCGTCAGGCAGAATTAAGCTTCGGGTATATGAGCGAGGGGTAGGGGAGACTCTAGCTTGTGGAACAGGAGCCTGTGCTGCTGTGGTCTCAGGAATTCAGCAAGACTTGCTCTGTACAAGTGTAACCGTAGAGCTACAGGGTGGAACTCTTGAGATAGAGTGGGATGGATATTCAGGGTCATCAGTAATGATGAGTGGTCCAGCAGAGAGCGTATTTGAAGGGGTTATAGAGTTATGAGTGGAGATATAAAGAGTAAAACGGTAAAGAGTAGGCTGCCAAGTGAGAAAAAAGTTATAGAGTATCTCCAGCAGAACCCAAATTTTTTTGAGAGCCATACTAAGCTTTTAACAGAGATTGATATTCCGCACAGTAGTGGTGGAGCGATATCTCTGATTGAACGACAAGTGGGAGAGCTGCGGAAAAAGAATACGCAATTAAATGCTGAGATTTTAAATCTCCTCCATCTAGCGCGTGAAAATGACTCGCTGAGTGAAAGTTTGCATCGCTTAACTATTGAGCTGATGGAGTGTGGTAGTAGTGACGAGGTGGTTGCGGCTCTATACGATAGCCTTAAAGATAGTTTTGGAGTTGAACAGGTAGTGGTGCTTCTTCCAAATGAGGAGAATAGTAAAACTCATGATAAGTTTGAAAAATTGCTCCATAATAGTACCCCGTTTTGTGGACAGCTCTCAGAAGAGCAACGCTCTACTGTTTTTGGAGATGATATAACGCATGGTGCATCGGTAGCTCTGCTTCCACTAAATGGATTTGGAGATGATACCCAAAAACGAGGAATTATTGCACTCGGAAATAAAAACCCAGAACACTATCATGAGAAGATGGGAACTCACTTTCTCTCTCAAATTGCTACTTTAGTGAGTGCAGCACTAATGCATGTGTATGCTAAAAAGTGAGTTGGAGAGTGAGTGGTTAAGTAAATTTATAGAGCATCTCGGTGCCGCCGAACGGGGACTCTCTCAACACACTATAGCGGCATATCGTCGTGATCTTGATAATTTTTGCAACTATCTTATTAAGAGTGAGAATGGATTAAAGGTAATAGAGTGTAGCTCCAACCAAATTCGTGGCTTCGTAGCTCACCGCCACCGTTTAGGAATTGGTAGCCGCTCAATTCAGCGTAATTTATCTGCTATTCGTTCACTCTATATATATTTCATTCGAGAGCAGCTGATGGATCATAATCCAGCAGTTGGGGTTTTATCTCCTAAAGGCGAGCGACCACTTCCCTCAACTCTAGATGCAGACCAACTAGAGAGTCTGCTTCACTATCCATCATCTGAATCTACTTCTAAATCAAGCAATGGCGAATCAAATTTGGAGCATCTTCTACTGAGAGATCTCGCAATGTTTGAGCTACTATACTCATCTGGACTGCGTCTTGCTGAGTTGGCTCGTATTGATCTGGATGTTGTTAATAGCATCCATAGCGGTATAGTGAGGGTGTTGGGTAAAGGTAATAAAGAGCGTGAAGTGCCAGTGGGAGAGAAAGCGCAACTGGCTATAGAGCGATGGCTTGAGGTGCGAGATGAGTTAGCTGATGACGGTGAGCAGGCGCTGTTTGTAAGTAAGCGAGGAGGAAGGATTGCACACAGAACTATTCAACAGCGTTTAGATAAAATTGGAAAAGATCGTGGGCTAGAGAGTCACATTCATCCTCACATTCTCCGTCACTCTTTTGCTACCCATATTCTAGAGTCTAGCGGAAATCTGCGCGCAGTACAGGAGATGTTGGGGCATGAAAATATAACCACTACTCAAGTATATACTAATTTAGATTTTCAACATTTAGCTGCAGTCTATGACAAGGCTCACCCTAGAGCACAAATTAAAGCACAAAAATCTAACAAGAAACCGCGTAGAGACTAGAGTACAAATTAAGAGAAAAATAGGTTGTGAGCTATTTATTTATATAGTGCTTAAGGAGGTAGATCATCTTACTATTGCTACGCCACTCTGCTTCGCGCAGCGGAGTATTGCCAAACTTGTTGGTTACAGCTGGATCTGCCCCATACTGAAGTAAAATCTCTACTCTAGTGAGGTCGTTTAACTGAACTAGGTGGAGAAGATGAGTATTACCAAAGCTGTTAGTAATTGCTGGATCTGCTCCAAGAGAGAGCAATGCTTCGTCCATCTCTGCTGTACGCGAGAAGAGGAGAGCGGTCTTACCAAACCCACCTTTTATATTAACCATGGTTGAGATGTTATCCATACTAGATAGTTGGATAACGGCAGCTAGATCGTTATAGCGAACAAGCTTATGCAGATTCCCAATCTCTTTACTCTCTATATAATTAGTCTGTGAGCGACTATTATCATATATATTCGAGGTAGACATTGTGCTGCTACTTGTACTACTATTTAAATCTCCACTATTAGCTGATACAGTCGTTGAAATCAGAAGTAGTGAGATATATTTTATAATATTAAATCTCATAATTTTTCCATATCTTTTAAGGTTTAGGGAAGTGCTTTACTGGTTTAGCTATCTGTCTCATCCGCACTCCCATATGTCCAGTCGTATTATTTATCTTGCTCATCTCTCTATTCATTTTCTCTAATGTGCTACCAACTTCTCCTCCCATCTGATCCATATGAACTAACTTCGTAGTCATATTTCCCATATTTTGTCTCATTCCATCTACATGTTTATTGAGATGCTGCATGTTTGCAAGTACTTCATGCATATGGCTAACACTATCGTTCATATGGACAATATCATTTTTAATGTGAGAGACCTCTTGAGTCATATTTGCCACTTTATTATTCATACTATCCATATTCTCTACAATCTCAATAAATAGACCTGAGAGTTGATTGATATAGAAGGCGATCACAATTACAAACACAAGGAGGAGAGTTCCAATTCCCTGTACCATCATGGAGGTTCGTTTGGTGTCATCGGTGGATATTATATGTTGCTCTTCCGTCTCTTCATGGAAGTAGCACATCTGTGCATAAAGCGAACGAGCTACCTGCTCTCCAATTTTAGACTCGTTCATCTGATCTAAATCTAGAGTAAGATCATCCAACTCTTCTTTTTTATCTTTACTACTCATGGGATCATCTTGTTGAATATACGGAAAGGTCGAGATACACGATCAATACTCTGATCCATGCCTCGGACAATCAAGGTAACATTTGAGAGATTGCTCTCCATCTCATCAATATTAACCACCATCTGTTCCACCACTTGATCAGTGTGAGTCATGGTTTCTGAGACTTGACTGACATAATCTCCCATCTCGCTGACATTGCGTTCCATATTGGAGATCTCCTCAACAATAATTGGTAAGGTAGATACGCTATCACCGATAGAGTTTACATAGGTGGACATCTCACGAATATCAGTTACCATCTGTGCCATCTGAGTATCCATCTTAGTAGTCACAAGGGCTATATCGCTCATCTGTTTAGATACAACAAATACCAAAACCAGAATAGAGGCAGCAATAAGCATCAAGCCAGCCATACCACTTTTGATAACTCGGTTGGTCCATAGTGCTGTGCGCGCGCCCATCTCCCCACGCTTCTCCAGTGAGCGATGAAAGTAATCGATACTGTAGAGAATTAGCTCATCAGTAGACATTCCAGCGGTTGAATTGAGACCGTCTGTTCTGCGTTTATGATATGGAGTGTCTTCGTGCTCTTCACTCTCATAATAAGAGACAGTGCCTTTTTCTGGAAATACAATTTTAGCCGTAGTCATAGCGGCTAATCTTAACACTTTTAGCCTCTGCCGTGGGTAAGATTAAGTCTCTATTATAATATACTTATTTACTTATAGGCGTATAAAATAATTTGATATTAGTTTTAAAATAGTGTATAGTGGGTTCACGACCGTTGAAAAACGGACTTTGATTGGTGTTAATTTATCGACTAAAGGAGATATAATAATGGAATTTTTATCAAGAGTTGATATGGATAAAAGATTGGTAGCTGCAAGAAAAAAAGCTGACGAGGCGATTGGTGGAACATCGCATGAATGTGAGATAGGGTGGAATGTTAATACCACCAAAGCATTTATCCATAGTATGAAAAAATCTGGGGCGTACGATGTAGTGGTAGATCGTAGAGCGTAACTTAGCTTTACTTGAAAATAGAGAGCGGCGCACTTCCATCTGGGAGTCGCCGCTCTTTTGCTGTAGAATGCACTTTTAATTAAAGAGTTCTAGTAACTGATATCTGGTAGTAGATAGTCTCTAGTAGAAGCTGTAAAATAGATAAAAAATCATTTAAGGAATAAAATGTATGGAGCAGTATCACGGTACAACAATTCTCTGCGTGCGGCGCGGCAACCATGTGGTAATAGGTGGTGATGGACAGGTCTCAATGGGGAATACCGTGATGAAAGGTAATGCCCGAAAAATTCGTCGTCTCTATCATGATAAGGTTATAGCTGGTTTTGCTGGAGGCACGGCAGATGCATTTACCTTGATTGAGCGCTTTGAAGGTAAGCTCGAGAAGTACTCTGGACATATGGTGCGCTCTGCTGTTGAGCTGGCTAAAGATTGGCGTACAGATCGAATATTGCGGAAATTAGAAGCTCTGCTCTTGGTGGCAGATGAGAATGAGACTCTAGTAATTACAGGTAACGGTGATGTTATAGAGCCAGAACATGGAGCTATAGCTATCGGGTCTGGTGGTAACTATGCACTAGCTGCAGCACGATCTCTATTAGAAAATAGTAAAATGACTCCTCAAAAGATTGTTGAGAAGAGTATGGATATAGCGGCAGACATCTGTGTTTTTACTAATCGAAGCTTAGTAACAGAAGAGTTAAAAGGAAAAAATAAGTGAGTGAGTTAACCCCGAAACAGATTGTTAAAGAACTAAATAAACATATTATTGGACAAGATGATGCAAAGCGAGCAGTAGCGATTGCGCTGCGTAACCGCTGGCGTAGAATGCAGGTCTCTGAGGAGTTACGCCCAGAGATAACTCCTAAAAATATTCTGATGATTGGACCTACTGGAGTTGGGAAAACAGAGATAGCTCGTCGTCTAGCACGCCTATCTAATGCTCCGTTTATAAAAGTAGAGGCAACTAAATTTACTGAGGTTGGATATGTGGGTCGTGATGTAGACTCTATTATTCGTGACCTTGCAGATATTGCAATTAAGCGAGTGCGCGAGCAGGCAGTGAATGGGGTGCGTAGTCGTGCCGAAGATGCTGCGGAAGATCGAATTCTTGATGTCTTAATTCCACCACGGCGTGGCGCAGATGAAGGCGATGAAGTTGTCGAAAAAGAGTCTGCTACGAGGCAGAAGTTCCGTAAAAAATTACGCGAGGGTGATCTTGATGAAAAGGAGATAGAGATCGATATAGCATCACCAACTGTTGGAGTTGAGATTATGGGGCCTCCAGGAATGGAAGAGATGACTTCACAGCTCCAGAATATTTTTCAGGGAATGGGAGATCGTCCAGCTAAGGCTAAAAAAATGCAGATCTCAAATGCACTCAAACTTCTTGTTGAAGAGGAGTCGCACAAAATGGTTGATGATGAGGATATTAAGCATCGAGCAGTTGAGAGTGTGGAGCAGAACGGAATAGTTTTTTTAGATGAGATAGATAAAGTTGCAAGACGCAGTGAAGGATCAAGCGGAGGAGAGGTGTCGCGCGAAGGGGTGCAACGAGATCTATTACCTCTAGTTGAGGGAAGTACAGTCAGTACAAAATATGGAATGATTAAAACAGACCATATTCTATTCATCGCCTCTGGAGCATTTCATCTCTCTAAGCCGTCTGATCTTATTCCTGAGTTGCAAGGTAGGCTGCCAATTAGAGTTGAGCTAAAAGCGTTGAGTGTTGATGACTTCAAGAGTATTCTATCCGAACCAGATGCATCTTTAACCGAGCAGTATGTAGCATTAATGAAGACAGATGGTGTTGAGTTAAGTTTTGCTGAAGATGGAATTCACCAAATTGCAGAGTTCTCATGGCAAGTAAATGAGAATACTGAAAATATCGGCGCACGAAGATTGCATACAGTGATGGAGCGTCTACTAGAAGATATATCATTTGAGGCATCGGATCGTTCTGGTGATAAGATAGTAATTGATTCTAGCTATGTTAAAGATTCGTTATCAGAGTTAGCAGAGAATGAAGATCTAAGTCGATACATACTATAATTCACTTAAATAACTAACAGACTAAAAGGTTAAAAATTATGAGCGAAGCAACTAATACACCAGTACCAACAGACATTGTTTATGACAAAGAGTCTCGTACCCTCACCCTCAGTTATGAAGATGGTAATAGCTGGAACTACAGTGCAGAATATCTGAGAGTATACTCTCCATCAGCAGAGGTACGCGGGCACGCACCAGGAGATGAAGTTTTGCAAGTTGGTAAGGAGGAGGTCGAAATACAACGAATTGAACCAGTTGGTCGTTATGCAGTATCGTTAGTTTTTGATGATAAGCATGATACTGGAATCTACTCTTGGGATTGGCTCTACCAACTTGGGAAAAATATGGATAGTTACTGGAAAGATTATCTCGCTCGCTTAGAGGCAGAGGGTATTGAGCGAATGACAACTTCAGAACGCTTAGCCACTTAATATTATGAATCGAGAACAGATGAATCGAGAGAAGACTCACTTTGGATATGAGGATGTCTCTGTAAAGGATAAGGCGAAAAGAGTTCGTGGAGTCTTTGATTCGGTAGTTGATAGTTATGACTTAATGAATGATCTGATGTCTATGGGAGTTCATCGTCTCTGGAAAAAATCTGCAATAGAGATGAGTGGTGCTATGAAAGGGCAACATATTTTAGACCTTGCAGGCGGTACTGGAGACCTCTCTCTGCAGTTTGCTAAAATTGTTGGGAGTAGCGGAAAAGTTATTCTCTCAGATATCAATGAGAGTATGTTGCGCAAAGGTCGAGATCGGTTGATTAACGAGGGGGTGCTAGGTAATGTTGAGTATGTTCAGATTAATGCCGAACAGATTCCATTCTCAGAAAATAGTTTTGACTGTATCACTATCTCCTTTGGTTTGCGGAATGTGACTGATAAAGATCAAGCTCTGCGCTCTATCTACAAAGCCCTTAAGCCAGGTGGCAGACTCTTAGTATTAGAGTTCTCAAAACCAACAAATGATAAACTAAAATCTGCCTATGATTTTTACTCATTTAATATTCTTCCGATGATTGGTAAAGTAATTGCTAAGGATGAAGACAGTTATCAATATTTGGCAGAGTCTATCCGTATGCACCCAGATCAAAACACACTCCGTTCGATGATGGATAGTGCTGGTTTTGATCGTACAGAATATTTTAATATGACTGGTGGAATTGTTGCTCTCCATCGTGGTTTTAAAGCTGAGTAATCGAGAAAGTTTATTAGATGATTAAGCCTAAACAAATTTGGCGAATGTTGGTGATTCAACGCGTATTAGCTCGCCATCGGCTGGATGAGATAATATTTACTCTACACCTATTTAGACCGTTGCGTTTTCTCCTCTATATTTCACCACTCTATTGGATGCGGCGAGATAGAGGTATTACGGATGACTCTATACAGGGGGAGAGAATCAGGTTAGCGCTAGAAGATCTCGGACCTATTTTTGTGAAATTAGGGCAGATGTTCTCAACTAGGCGTGACCTACTGCCAGATGCAATAGCCGATGAGTTAGCTAAATTGCAAGACTCAGTCCCTCCATTTAGTGGCGATAGAGCTAAACAGATTGTAGAGCAAGCTCTTGGTGATAGTGTTGAAAATATCTTCTCATCTTTTGATATCGATCCGCTCGCATCTGCATCTATTGCTCAAGTACATACAGCAACTACTAAAGATGGGCGCAAAGTTGTAGTTAAGGTAGTTCGCCCAGACATTGAGAAGCAGATTCATAGTGATCTGGGGTTGGCAAAACAGATGGCTGCACTCGCAGAGAGTTTTTGGAGTGAGGGGCGTAGGCTCCATCTTAAACATATCGTCGCAGATTATGAGCAGGTTATCCTTGATGAGCTTGATATGATGCGCGAGGCAGCAAGCCTATCGCAAGTTAGAAGAAATTTTAGTGATCACGCAAGTAGTGATCTTATAGTTCCAGAACCTGACTGGTCACTTACCAGAGAAAACATCTTGGTGATGGAGCAGGTGCACGGAATTCCCGTTGGCGATATAGCAGCCCTCAGAACAGCTAATGTTGATATGCAACGACTCTCTGAATTAGGAGTTGAAATATTCTTTACCCAGGTCTTTAGAGATAATTTTTTCCATGCGGATATGCATCCTGGAAATATTTTAGTCGATGCGAAAGATCCCAAAGATCCAAAATATGTTGCTGTTGATTTCGGCATTATGGGAAGCCTAACTGAAGATGATCAACGTTACCTAGCAGAGAACTTTCTAGCTTTCTTCAATCGCGACTACAGAAAAGTGGCGCAGCTTCACCTTGACTCTGGCTGGGTTCCAGCAAATTCATCTATTGGTGAGCTGGAGTCAGCGTTTCGTAGTGTTTGTGAACCAATTTTTGAGAGACCCTTTAGTGAAATATCTTTCGCACTTCTTCTCCTCAAGTTATTTCGTACAGGGCGCAGGTTTGGAATGGAGGTTCAACCGCAGTTGGTTCTGTTGCAGAAGACTCTACTCTATATAGAGGGGCTTGGAAAACAGCTCTATCCTGATCTTGATCTCTGGGCAACAGCCAAACCATTTCTTGAGAATTGGATTGCTAAACGCAAAGGATTTAGTGGTCTTAAAGAGCGTTTTGAAAAAGATGCTCCAGATTTGATTACTCAGATTCCAGAGATTCCAGTAATGGTATACGAGATCCTGCAACAGGCACAGAGCGGAAAGTTAGCCCTGCAGTGGAAGTCTGAGCAGTTAGAGAAGATTAATCGAAATCTACTCTCTAATCAACGCACCACCTACTCAGCTATTGTTGCCGGCAGTATGCTAGTGAGTAGCACTCTTCTACTTAATTTTGGCTATCATACTTCTGGAGTTGTTCTGGCTGGTATAGCAGTGGCGATTCTGGTAAAAAACTGGCCCAATAGGCGCAGAGACTGAAGAGGTGAATATTGAGAGCGAAGCAGCGATGCGAGACCGCTTCTGGGAACGCTACCAATTAACAGAGCTGAGCAGCAGAGAGTGGGAGGCAATCTGTGACGGTTGTGCTCGTTGCTGTCTCCAAAAGTTAGAAGATGAAGATGATGGAGAGGTGTTCTATACTAGCATCGCTTGCAGACTATTGGATCTAGAATCTTGTCGCTGTAGTGATTATCCTAATAGAAATATAAATGAACCTAACTGTGTTCACCTAACTCCAGAACGAACAGCAGAGTTTCATTGGCTTCCATCTACCTGCAGCTATCGATTAGTCTCTGAAGGGAAGCCACTTCCCAGTTGGCATCCCCTGATTAGTGATAATGGAAGTGGGCAAGCGGTACATACAGTAGGAGTCTCAGTCCGTAGTTTTGCTATGTTACAAGATGGAACAGAAGATCTGGAGGATTATCTAATTGGAAAAATATAGTAGAGACAATACGGTGGCTCTGGCGGTTACAGGCGCATCGGGAGCTGGATATAGTCTGCGCTTACTAGAGCATCTTATCGCAGCAGAGCAGCGAGTATGGTTAATGCTCTCTGATGCTGGGCGCATAGTAATGGAGATGGAGGAGTCACTCTCTTTACCAGACTCTATATCCGAGCAGCAGCAGATACTTGCGGAGTTGTTTGGGGCAGAAGAGGGGCAGCTGCTTCTGTATGGGAAAAATGATTGGCTCTCTCCAGCAGCTAGTGGTAGTAGCGCTGCTCGAGCGATGGTAGTATGTCCCTGCTCAATGGGGACCCTCTCCTCCATTGCTCACGGTAGTAGCGATAATCTGTTAGAGCGAGCGGCAGATGTGATAATCAAAGAGCGTAGAGAGTTAATATTGGTACCAAGAGAGACACCATACTCTACTATTCATCTGGAGAATATGGCTAAGCTCTCAAAGTTAGGAGTAGTAATTCTTCCTCCAAATCCAGGCTTCTACCAACATCCTAAATCTATTCAAGACTTAGTAGATTTTATCGTAGCCAGAATTTTAGATCAGCTCAATATTGAGCATAGACTGCTTCCTGCGTGGGCAGATGATATTTAAGTTGTGATTTTATAGTACTAGATAACTGGAACGAACTTGATGCCAAGCAGAGCTAAGTGAGGTAGCAAGTTGATTGGCGTACTGTTCAAATAGATCAATCTTTGGAGTGTAGTCAACTATATTCTCAACCCCCTCTGCTTTAGCTATCTCATAAGATGAGAGAAAACCGTCAGTTAAGCCAAGCTCCTTAGCCTCTTCTCCAGCCCAAATCAAGCCGTTAAAAAGATCGGTCTCAGTAGTAAGGAGCTCACCACGCCCACTCTTAACTCTATCTATAAATATGTTGTGAGTGACGGTTAGGATATGCTCTTTTAAGAATTTATCCGCCTCTTCATTGCGCGGAGAGAATGGATCAAGTAGTGCTTTAAATTCACCGGCGGTCAGTTCGCGCTGCTCAATACCGAGCTCTCTCATCGCATCGACAAAACCAAATCCTCCCATGCGCACGCCAATTGATCCTATGAGAGATACTTTGGTGGCGTGAATCTCATCTGCAGCACTGGCGATATAGTAGCAAGCTGAGGCACAGAGTTCATCAATAGTCACAATAATTTTCTTATCTGGATACTCCTGTTTTGCCGCTCGTATAGCCTGCCAAATTCTCTCTGCCTGCGCAGGAGTTCCTCCAGGTGAGTTCAGTTGGAGCACTAAATGTTTAACTCTCTTATCTTTTAGAGCAGAACGAATTTCAGGATTCAAGATATCTGCGCTATTCACAGTTTCGCTACTAATAACCCCTTTTATTTTTATTAATGCAATCCGCTCTTCTGGATCTATATACTCAACTACTCCAGCAGAGACTAGCATCAGAAGAGTTAAGTATCCCGCTATCACCATATAGAGAATATTTTTTAACCAACTCTTTCGGCGCATCCCGCGCTTAACTTCACTCTTAACTGTTTTGCGAATTTCTAAGAGCAACTCATCTCTGCTCTCTCTATTTAAGCCATTACTGCTGTCCATTATCTCTACTCTTCTCTATCTTATAAGTTTAAGTTGTAAGTTTTAGTGGGGTGTGCCCGCCTCGTTTGCGAAACCAATTTATTGCACTAAGAATACCACGCTGACGAATTATCCACTGCTCTAAACGATATTTTCCTGGGAAATCTGCAACCATAATCCCGAGGAGTAGGGTTAATATTCCCTGCCCAGGAAGTACCAACATCAGAAGGCCAGCCACTACTAATATTAACCCAAATATATTACGAACAATATAGATTGTTAAGCGAGTTAGAGGTGATTTTTGTAGAAGCGTACTGTCAGGCTCGTTCTCATGATTAAAGTAGTCACTAGGAATTTTACCAACTAACCACGGTAGAGCTGCGATCGATCCTATTAACATCAGCGCAGAGCCAGCCGCCATCCAGAAGAGCAGCTCCTCATTGGCAGATAACCAACTACTTAAAAGTTCCCACAGCTCTACCATATTAATAGTGATGACATACTCGAACTTTACTTCTGAATTAGGTGTGTGTCAATCTGTTTTATGATTCTCTAGACTAGCAAGCATCTAAACTAAATATTGACAGAAAACTGTTTTTACTCTAATATCTGAGAACTAGTTGGTGTCCCCATTTGACAAAATGGAGATGAAAAGGGAAATCGGTGTAAATCCGATACTGCCCCCGCAACGGTAGGTGACGCTGAAGTACTACAATATACCACTGTCTATAGTGATGGGAAGGTGTAGTATGAATGTCACGAGTCCGGAGACCTGCCAAAGAGTATTTATATTTCAATATATATTTATATTTCAACATACGGGTGCGTATAATTTAGGAGTTTTATTTTATGAATAATACAACAGCAGTTGCGTCTCCAGTAGATGCTACTTTAGAACAGAGTCAATTTCCTGCGGTGGTCGGTGCAGTTCTTTTAGGACTTACTATCCTCTTCGGTGTTGGATTTATGCAAGGACAAGCGGATATCGCCCATAATGCGGCACATGATACTCGCCACTCATTTGCATTTCCTTGCCACTAAAAAGTTAGTTATTAAGTGAGCGGTAAACAGTAAGCAACAGTAAGTAGAATTAGATTAAAAACTACTTTTGGCTGAGAGCTGTCCGCTGACAACAGGAGTTTACTATGTTTAAAAATTTAATATTTTCCGCAGTGATTGCGGGCATTGTTGCGGGTCTACTGCTTTCAGCACTGCAGCAGTTACAAGTTGTACCAATTATCTTAGAGGCAGAGACCTATGAGGTTGCTGGAGAGCCGGTAGCTCTTGCTGCCGATGGACACTCTCATTCGCACTCACACTCACATGATATCGAAGAAGAGGGATGGGCTCCAGCAGATGGTGCTGAACGAACGGGATATACTGTTTTAGCTAATGTTCTCGGTGGGATAGGTTTCGCACTACTTTTGACTGCTGCAATTCAACTGAAGCAGCGTAGTGGTCTGCGCAATGGTATCTTGTGGGGGCTTGGTGGCTATGCGGCATTCTTTGTTGCACCATCATTAGGTCTGCTGCCAGAGATCCCTGGAACTGTCTCTGCTGATTTGGCAGATCGACAGCTTTGGTGGGGCGCTACAGTCTTGGCGACAATTATTGGTCTTAGTCTGGTTATATTTGCTAAGAGTCAGTTGCTAAGAGGGGTTGGTTTAATACTCTTGGTGGTTCCACATATTGTTGGCGCACCACTGCCAGCAGAGCACTCTAGCCTTGCCCCCGAAGCATTGACTCACTCATTTTTTTGGGCAACTGCTATCGCTAATGGTCTATTTTGGGCTGCACTGGGAGGAGTCGCTGGATTTATGATGCAGAGACTTTCGAGCAGTGATAGCCGTGCACTGCAAGGCTAAAATACAGATCCTCATTTGAGTAGAAGAGTCCTCCTTGCAGGAGTGCAATCTGGTTGCGGAAAGACATCCGTAACCGTTGCACTTCTGCAGCTGTTAAAACAGAAAAATATATCTGTCATCCCATTTAAGGCAGGTCCAGATTTTTTAGATCCACTCTGGCACAAAGCGATAACAGGAGTGGAGTCTAAAAATTTAGATAGCTATATGGTTGGCGAAGAAGAGTCTCTGCGCCTTATCAATAATGTAAATAATTCTGAATTTATCTTAGTTGAGGGAGTTATGGGGCTGTTTGATGGGAGATCTGGAGTTGGCGAGCGCGGTTCATCACTCCACCTTGCGGTAGAACTCAATCTCGAAATTTGGTTGGTGATAGATGCTAAAGGGATGAGTGGCTCTATTGTGCCACTACTCTCTGGTTTTGTTGAGTTTGCCAAGGCAAAAGGTGGAAAAATTAGTGGGGTTATTGCTAATAGAGTTGGCTCCGCACACCATGCTAAGTTGCTCCAGAGCGCACTGGCTGAGTATGAGTTACCACCACTTATTGGCTGGCTAGAGAAGAATATTCAGTCACTTCCAGAGCGACATTTAGGGTTGGTGAGACCTCAAGAGCAGAATATACCTGAGCTGAGTAAGTCACTACATATTGTTGATGATACTTTTATAGCTACTAAATCAACGATATTATCTGCTACCATCTCTTCTAATAATAATAACCAACCAGCTAATAAAAAAACAGATAAGCTCTTACAAGAGAGATTGATTGCAGTTGCTAAAGATGAGGCTTGTTGTTTTATCTACTCAGAAAATATTCGTTGGCTGGAGAGTGAGGGAGCTACAATTAAGTTTTTCTCCCCTGTTGCTGGTGAGGAGGTTCCGTTTGATGCAGATGGGGTATGGTTGCCTGGAGGTTATCCAGAACTCTATGCCGAGCAGTTAGCTAGCTCAAAAAGTTTAGGCTCAATTCGTGCTTTTATCGAAAGCGGAGGAGCGCTATTAGCTGAGTGTGGAGGTATGATGTTATTGGGAGAGTCATTAACTGATCATGCTGGAGTTGAGTGGCAGATGGCTGGAGCACTCCCTATCAAAACAGAGATGAAGCAAAGCTTAGTCTCTCTTGGTTATAGAGATGAAGAGGTTGGCGCTCGAGGGCATGAATTTCATCACTCAATGCTATCTTCAACTTTAGAAGATGGTGATAGTATAGAGCCAGCATTTAGTTTAAGTCGTGGACATAAAGGGGTTCATTACAGAGGAGTTAGAGCATCTTATATTCACTGGTATTTTCCAAGCTCCCCAACACAAATTGCAGGATGGTTTACTTGAGATGAAAGCAAGAGAGAAGAGAGATGGAGTGGTTTTGGTTCACACTGGTGAAGGTAAAGGGAAATCCTCTAGCGCATTTGGAGTAGCCTTTCGTGCTGCTGGTTGGGGTATGAAAGTATGTGTGATTCAGTTCATAAAAGGAAAATGGAGAACTGGAGAGCAGGAGGCAGCTAAAAAGTTTGAGAATATAGAGTGGCACTCACTGGGAGATGGATTTACTTGGGATACAGAAAATCCAGAACAAGATATCAAGACTAGCCGTGAGATCTGGGAGCTTTGCAAAGAGAAGGTTCGTTCCTATGAGTTTGATCTTTTGATATTTGATGAGATCAACTACTGTTCTGGATATGGTTGGATTAGTGGTCAGGAGATCGCACAGTTTATCAGCAAGGAGCGTCCTACCTGGATGCACCTTATTTTAACAGGACGCAATGCTGCTTTAGAAGTTATAGAGATTGCAGATACGGTAACAGAGATGAAAAAAATTAAGCATGCCTATTCAGATAGTGGAATTAAGGCGCAACAGGGGATAGAGTTTTGAGAGGAAAGGTATGGTTTGTAGGGGCTGGTCCTGGTGATCCTGAGTTAATAACAGTTAAAGGTCGTTCCTTAGTAGAGCGGGCTGGCGCGATTCTATTCGCAGGCTCATTAGTCTCAGAGGCAGCTATGCGCTGGGCAAGTGAGAGTTGCAAGATTCAAGATTCTAAAGGGATGACCTTAACTGAAATAACGGATTGGCTGATTGAACAGGCAGAGAGTTGTGAGACGGTTGTGCGCCTGCAGACGGGAGATCCAAGCTTGTATGGAGCACTGATTGAGATGGTGCAGCCATTGGATCGTGCGAACATAGAAGTTGCAGTCGTACCTGGAGTCTCCTCAGCAATGGCATCGGTGGCAGCAGGAGTAGAGACCCTAACTCTGCCAGAGGTGACTCAGACGGTCATTTTAACTAGAGTTGAGGGGCGTACCCCTATGCCAGAGGGCGAGTCACTCGTTGAGCTCGCATCCCACCACACAACAATCTGTATCTTCCTCTCCATCACTCTACTAAAAAAAGTTCAGGATGATTTGGCAGCAGCAGGATGGGCAGTAGATAGCCCTGTGCTAGTTGTACAGAAAGCGAGCTGGCCTGGTGAGGAGAAGGTTGTGCGAGGTAAATTGAGTGACATTCGAGAGCTATGTAGAGCTGAAAAAATTGGATCACAGGCGATGATTGTAGTGAGTCCAACTCTAGGCTCAAGAGATTGGCAAGAGCTCAAAAAATCAAAGTTGTATGATCCAGAGTTTCAGCACCGTTTTCGTAAAGTAGAAAAGTGAGATTAACATTATGAGTAAAACTATGAGTCAAGTTATGAGTAAGAGTCGAATATTGTTGGTTGGGCATGGTTCACGCAATGAGGCTGGTAACCAAGAGATAAGAGAGTTTAGTCAGCAGTGGCAGCAGAAGAATGCGCAATGGGATATCGATCTCTGTTTTATAGAGCTAGCAACACCATTAATTGCTGAAGGGTTAGAGAAGGCAGCAGAAAAGGCAGATTGTGTTACAGTTGTCCCCTTGATTCTAAATGCGGCAGGACATGTCAAAGAGGAGATTCCAGAATTTATAGAAGCGGCTACTAAAAAATATCCGAATACTAAATTTCAGTATGCAAAACATCTTGGGGTAAATGATGAAATTTTATCTATAATGATCCGCTCTCTACGGAGCGCATTAAAAGATCTCTATTTTCCAGACCCCAGAAAAACAGGCGCAATCGTATTGGCGCGAGGATCATCTGATCGTCAGGCAAATGGAGAGATGGCAATGCTGAGTCGTTGGCTTTTTGAAATGGGAATGGTTGAGCAGGTTGATCTTGCCTTTACAGGAATTACCAACCCTCGTTTAGAGTCTGCGGTAGAACGGCAGATTAATAGTGGAATTAGTAGAATTGCTATACTTCCATACTATCTATTCACTGGAACTTTAATCAAAAGAATAGAGCGCCAAACGGAGCTTTTGGTGGAACAGTTTCCAGAGGTTAGTTTTAGTTTAGGAAGCTATTTTGGTTTTGAAGAGGAGATTTTCCAGCTCTTGAAGCAGCGTGTGGATTCAATTAAGGAGAGAGACGGCAATGAGTAGTGTAAATATAGTTACAGAGCAGCTAACTAAAGTAGGACAAAAGATAGAGCATGACTCGTTCTCAATTGTTGATCGTGAGTCTGGAGAGAGCGAGTATAGTGCCGAGCAGTGGCAAGTAGTTAGGCGTATGATTCACGCAACTGCTGATTTTGAGTTTAATGGATTGACTGAATTCTCACCAAATGCGGTACAAGCAGGGGTGGAGGCAATTCTCTCTGGTGCCGCAATAGTGGCAGATGTAGAGATGATATGTGTAGGCCTCTCTAAGCCTAGACTATCTTACTTTGGCGTAACTACCCAGCAGTTTATCTCGGATGAAGATGTGATTACACAGGCGAAAGCAGAAAATACAACTCGAGCGGTGCAGGCAATGAGAAAAGCTCAACGCCAAGGATTATTGAATGGAGGCGTAGTTGCTATCGGCAATGCGCCTACTGCGCTCCTAGAGGTCAATAGAATGGTGCGAGAGGATGGGGTTAGACCAGCACTTATTGTAGGAATGCCAGTAGGTTTTGTCTCTGCAGAAGAGTCTAAAGATGATCTTAGCGCAATTAGTGAAGTTCCGTGGATCATTACCAAAGGTCGTAAAGGTGGCTCAACTCTTGTGGTTGCTGCTCTCCATGCGCTCTTAGCACTAGCAGAATCAACACAGCGCCAAAAATAGATAGTTGAAAACTTCACGCAAAAAAGGCAATCGTAAAGGGTTCACCACTGGTGCAAACTCTGCAGCAGCGGCACGGGCTGCAATGCTTGGACTGGTTAATGGGGAGGTGCCTAGTGAGGTAGAGTCTCTCCTGCCTAATGGAGATAGGGTCAAATTTCAGGTGATTGAAGGTAGAGTGAATGATAACTCTGCCCACGCAGTTGTGGTGAAAGATGCTGGAGATGATCCAGATGTGACTGACAAAGCTCATCTAGTTGCCGACCTGAAAATTATAGATGGAACAGTAGGTGAGGTGGAGCTCTTAGGTGGGGAGGGTGTGGGAACAGTCACTAGGCAAGGGCTTGGTTTAGAGGTTGGAAAAGCTGCAATCAACCCAGTACCACGCAAAAACATAGAGGATAATGTGCGGGAAGTGGGGGCAGCAGTTCTATCTAAAAGTGGGGTAGAGATTATAATATCAGTACCAGACGGTGAAGAGCGCGCCAAACGCACTCTCAACTATCGGCTTGGAATATTGGGTGGCATCTCAATACTCGGCACCACAGGCATAGTTCGTCCCTACTCAACAGTTGCATTTAGAGCGAGTGTTATTCAGGGAATTGAGGTTGCAGCTCGTCAAGGGCAAGAGAGTGTAGTTTTAACCACAGGCGGCAGAACTGAGAAATTTGTTATTCGTACGCTCCCTGAGTTAGATATATCCTGCTTTGTCCAGATGGGAGATTTTCTCCGTTATGCTTTAGACACAGCGGTGACAGAAGGTATTAAAAATATTGTGATTGGCGGTATGGTTGGAAAACTTACCAAAATGGCGCAAGGTGAAACTATCACTCATGCTAATCGCAGCGCAGTTAATACTTCTCTTTTAGCCGATATAGTCTCTGAACTTGGGGTGGAAAAGAGCATATCTGATGAGATACGCGAAGGTCAGACTGCTCGTTTTGCTAGTGAGAAAATGGAGGAGTTGGGGCTAATTCACGAGTTCCACTCAGCTTTAGCTCACAAAGTTATAGAGACACTTTGTGGGAGGTATCCTGGAAAGTTCTCTCTGCGTGTTTTAGTCTGTGATTTTGATGGCAATAAGCTAGCAGATGTAATAGAGCCAAATACGGAGTCAAATATGGAGCCGAAGAGCTAATGAGATGCAAAATTATTGGAGTGCTAGATAGTGGAGTAAATTCACTAAGCCCGGAGCAGTTAGCGAACATTAATGAGGCAAAGTTGGTCATAGCCAGCTCTAGAGTACTTTCGCTACTCGCATCCTCTTTTAATCCAGACTCCAAACAGAGAGATTTAACGGAGAGCTTGAGCAGAGTTCCAAGCTGGATAGGGGGGTCACTCCAACGCTCAGAACCAGTCGTTGTCTTAGCAACTGGAGATCCTCTCTGTCACGGTATTGGCAGTTATCTCATATCTAAATTAGGGTTGGAGCAGTGTGAAATATCCCCTAACATCTCAACGCTGCAACTAGCCTGTGCCCGTTTCGGTAGAGCGTGGCAAGCAGCAAAAATCCACTCGATTCACAGCAGCAATAGCGGCGAATGGGCAGTCGGGTCTGACCCTAAACATGGTCTCTATTCACTCCTCCAAAAGATGGGGCAAGAGGAGTTTATTGTACTATTCACTAGCCCTGAGAATAGCCCAGACCGTATTGCACGAATGGCGGAGATGGAGGGGTTAGATGGCGTTGAGCCGCAGTGGACAATGGCTGTTGCAGAAAACTTAGAGCAAGCAGATGAGAAGCTCCACGGACCTTTCCCAATTAGTGATGCCAAAACTATGCAGTTTGCTGATTTAAATATTACCCTACTCTGGAGAGAGAGAGGCAGCAGTGAGAAAAACCGAAGCAGAGCTATTTTTGGGCTATCAGATGCCGAGTATGCACAACGTAAACCAGAGCGAGGCTTAATTACCAAACAAGAAGTTCGGGCAGTATCTTTAGCTAAAATGGGGCTCCATAAAAAAAGCATAGTATGGGATGTTGGGGCTGGTTCAGGCTCAGTTGGAATTGAGGCGTCTCGTATTGCAACAGAGGGACATATCTATGCCATTGAGAAAAATCAAGCTGATGCAGAAAATATCGAGATCAATCGACAACGCTTTCAAATTACTAACTACACGCTTATTGTTGGTAAAGCACCCGCAGGAATGGAGCAGTGGCAAACACCAGATGCGATATTTATAGGAGGTACAGGCGGCAATTTAGTAGAGCTTATAAAACTTTCTCTACAAAAGATGAACACAGGTGCAACTCTAGTGATGAATTTTGTCACCATCGAAAATCTATCCGCAGCGCTAGAGATATTAAAGAGTGAAGGGGCAGAGTGGAATGTCACCCAACTTCAATCATCTCGCAGTAAACCAATTTTGAATATGCACAGAATGGAGGCAGAGAATCCAGTCTGGATCGTCTCCGCGCAAATATGAATAAGGATAAAAAACAGTGAATAAACTAGGAAAATTAATTGGTGTCTCAGTGGGGCCTGGTGATCCAGGATTGATTACGCGTAGAGGTTGGGAGCTACTTAACCAACCAGAAATGGTATGGACCTATCCTGTGCGTAATGAAAAGAGCGATAGCTTCGCTTTAGGGATTGTGCTGAGATCTGGCTTGGAGTTGCCAGCAGAGCATACCCCGCTTATTTTTCCGATGACTCATGATCTTGAAAAGTTGGCTAAAGCGTGGATAAGAGCAGCACAACAAGTGTTTGAGCTGCTTACTCAAGGTAAAGATGTCATCTTTCTAGTTGAGGGTGATGCTTCAACCTACTCTACATTTGGGCATCTTGCCAAGAGTCTGAAAGGGTTAGATAAAAATGTTGAGGTGGAGGTTGTGGCTGGGGTGACCTCATTCAGCGCAGCTGCGGCAGTGGTGGGTAACCCAATTGTTGAAGTTGATGATACTTTAGCAATTCTACCTGCTGGTTATGGAGTCGATACTGTTGAAAATCTCCTAAATGATTTTGATAGCTTAGTGTTAATGAAGGTTAAACCATTAATGGATGATCTGCTTGATATGTTAGAGCGAAAAGGAGTGCTTGCAGACTCAGTTTTTGTTGAGAGAGTAGGCGCTCCAGATGAGAGAGTGGTGCGAGATCTTCTTTCACTGCGCGGGGAAAAGGTTAATTATCTATCGTTACTGTTAGTAAAAAACCCAAATAGAGTGAAGGGTGAAATACAGAGAGGGTGTAGAAAAAAATGAGAGTAGCACTTATTGCCATAACCAAACATGGAGTATCTCACATGGTTGAGCTGGCTAAAAAGCTCACAGCTAGTGTAGAGGATATTACCGTTATCACTTCTGAGAAATTTACAGCGCAAGTTGAAGTTTTAGAGGCTAAAAACAGCGGGTGTAAAACTATCGTCTATAAAGGTGCAATGCGCCCACAAGTTCCAGATATTTTTAACTCATTTGATCAGCTCATATTCTTTGTCTCATTAGGGGCAGTAGTGCGTCTAATCTCTCCTCACCTAAAATCTAAAGAGGAGGATCCTGGAGTGATTGTGGTAGATGATGCCAAACAGTTTGTGATCCCTATGCTCTCTGGTCATATTGGTGGAGCTAACTACTATGCGGAGCTGGTGGCAGATCTGTTAGGCGCGACAGCGGTGGTTACTACCGCATCTGATGTAAGAAATACGATAGCAGTTGATATTCTAGGAAGAGACTTAGGGTGGAGAGTGGAAGCTCCAAAGATAAATATTACTCGAGTCTCTGCTGATGTAGTGAATGAAGAGCCGGTAGCTCTTGTGCAAGAGAGTGGCTCTACTAAGTGGTGGAAATATTCAACTCCACTTCCCAAAAATATTCAACTCTATGCTCGATTTGAAGATGTAGATTTTGACAAAATAAAATCTCTGCTCTGGATCACTAATCGAGTAGTGGATATTGAAATCTGGAATAAGTTAGAGGAGCGGCTTGTAGTCTATCGTCCCCCTAAAAAGATTACGCTGGGAATAGGGTGTGATCGTAATACACCACTGAGCACTATTGAGAGGGCAGTTGACGAGGCTCTAACCAAACTAAACGCAACCATCGATGAGGTTGAACATATAGCAACTATCGATAAAAAAGGTGATGAGATTGCTTTGCTGGAGTTTGCTAAAAATAATGGTAAAGAGTTGCAGCTATTTTCTGCAGAGGAGTTGGCTAAAGTGGAGGTGCCAAATCCTTCAGAAGTGGTGATGAAATATGTAGGAACTCCAGCAGTAGCAGAGGCTGCTGCACTGTTAGTAGCAGGAGAGAACCAAGAGCAGTTGTTGATAGAGAAACATAAATGCCGTGGTGAAGATGAGAAAAATGCCACGGTTTCAATAGTATTGATGAAGGAGTAACAGTTATGGCAGGAAAGATTTTAATGGTTGGATTTGGTCCAGGTGATGCGGCAAATATGACTCAACGAGCAAGAGAGGCAATTGCAGAGGCTGATGTGGTTATCGGTTATTCAACATATATTAAGCTGGTTAAAAATATGTTGGATGGTAAAGAGGTTATAAGGAAGGGGATGACAGAGGAGGTGGATCGGAGTATTGAGGCATATCAACACGCAAAACTTGGTAAGTGTGTGGCGTTGATCTCGTCGGGTGATATCGGCATTTACGGTATGGCAGGACCAACTTATGAGGTGCTATTTCAGGCAGGGTGGAGCCCTAATTCAGAAATTAAAGTGGAAATTATTCCAGGGGTGACAGCGCTTTCCGCTTGTGCATCTTTAGTAGGTGCACCACTAACTCATGATTTCTGTTCAATATCTCTCTCTGATCTCCTCACTCCATGGCCAACTATCGCCAACAGAGTTGAGGCAGCAGCAGCGAGTGATTTTGTAGTTGCACTCTATAATCCAAAGAGTGGACGCAGAACAGGGCAGATTGTAGAGGCACAAAAGATTCTGTTGCGACACCGAGATCCAAAAACGCCGGTGGCTATTATTAAATCTGCATATAGGGCGTTGCAAGATATTCAGATGACAACTTTAGATAAGATGTCAGAACATAAAATTGGAATGTTAACCACGGTTTTAGTAGGAAATCACACCACAACTATTCAGCAGGGGATGATGGTTACCCCTAGAGGATATGCAAATAAGTATGAATCTTTAACCGGTGAAGTTAAAGCTGGGGAGAGGGCTGGACACTCATTGGGTATGGGATTAAATGGCTGGGGAGAGGTAGTGCGAGAGTGGCTACGAGATAATCCTAATGCCACTTTAAAATCGGCAGCAGACTATTTTATGCGTCCAGTCGTAGAGATTATGCAGGCTATTACAAAGCAGTCTGAAAATGATATGGCAGGACTGTACGAGGTTGCATTAGTTAAGGCAGAAGAGAGGTTAAACGCAGTTACTGCTAGTGAAAATTGGGGAATAATTCGTGCAATAGTGCGTTCTGATGCTGGAGCAGTGGCAGAGATGGTGAGCGGTAATATTAAATTTGAGTTACGAGAGGAGTGGTTAAATTTAGAGCAAGATAGTTTTCATCTCCATATTCACTGGGATAAAGTAGATTCAGTCTGGTTCTCTAAGAGAGGAGAGAGTCAGCGGGGAGTCTATATGCTAGATAAGTATGGTCATATCGTATCTCATCTACTTTTAGCAAAAGAGTTAGATCTGTTTGATCCAGCATCAGAACAGAAGTTTTTCTCTAGTTGGAATAGTTTTAATGAATAATAACTATCCGTTTTCTATAGTGGAGAGAGATGCAGTCTACAAAGCGATCTTCGAGCGGCGAGATGTGCGGGGTGAATTTCTTCCAGATGAGATTCCTGCTGAAGTTTTAGCCAGAGTTCTTAATGCCGCTCACCATGCCCCTTCGGTTGGATTTATGCAGCCGTGGGATTTTATGGTGATCCGCTCTAAAGCTGTGCGTCAAAATATTCACAAGCTTTTCACTAAAGCACATGCTGAGGCTGCGGAGATGTTTGAAGAAGAGAAGCGAGAGACTTATCGTAATTTAAAGTTGGAGGGTATTTTAGAGTCACCGCTAAATCTGGTCATCACCTGTGACCGCTCTCGTACTGGACCAGTAGTAATTGGACGCACTCATATGGAGTGGATGGATCTCTACAGTAGTGTCTGTGCGGTACAAAATTTATGGCTGGCAGCGCGGAGCGAAGGAGTTGGTGTGGGTTGGGTAAGTATTATGGATCCTGATGCACTCACAAAAACTTTGGCATTACCAGAAAATGTAGTTCCTATCGCCTATCTCTGTGTCGGCTATGTCTCACAGTTTCATGAAAAACCAGAGCTAGAGAAGGCGGGGTGGCTTCCTCGGATGCCGTTAGAAGATTTAGTTCACTTTGATCAATGGGGTGAGCATAACGCAGCGTGTGATCAAGATCTGCAACTTTTAGATAGGGTGAATAAGCTTAGTTCTGATAGTTGATTATCAATTCAACTGGTAGATAATTGGTAACTGCATATCTATTGAATAGGTGCTGTTATTAGGCGCGGTTTTAGATAGTTTTTCGATACGAGACAAAGTTGTAGTTGCGGCCTTATCTAAAACTTTATATCCAGAGCTTTTGATAATTGTAATAGCTGAAATTTTACCATTCAGATTAACTTTGAACTTCAGATCAACTCTACCCTGCCACCCGTTTCGCTGTGCGACTCTTGGATAGATAAAGTGTTCACCAATATTGAGCTGAATTTGCCGCCGTATTTTTGCTATTGCTGCGGTGTCACTAGACGGAGTTTTAGCCTGCCTCTCTTTAATAGTTATTTTCTTAGAAGGGGGCTTAATAGCTTTGACTGATTTAACAGCCTTAACAGTTTTAATAGGTTGTGGAGTTTTAACTGTTTTTGACTTTTTTACAGTATTTCTTTTGAGTTGAGTCTGTTTAATTTTTTCTTCATCTTCATCTTCATTTTTATTTTTATTTTTATTTGCACTTTTTCTTTTATCTCTAGTTTTCGGTTCTATTTTTTTCTGAGGTATCTCTGTAACTTTACTTCCCTCCTCTACAGGGGTATCTATAGTAACTGTTTCAGGGGGAGGGGCAGTGAGGGATATCTCAACTTGCTGTTGATTTTGGCTATGTCCAGCCAGCTGAAAATTAGCAGGATTCTGCCAAAAGAAGAGCAGAGCTGCGTGAACAGTAAGAGAAAAAAATATAGCAAATTTCAAAATAAAAATAGGGTATTATGCTGATATGAAACAACCATTCTACAACAGATATCCCTATGTTTGAGTTAATTCTTGGAGGCGTTCGTTCTGGTAAGAGTAGGTATGCAGAGTCCAGAGCGCTCCAGTTTGCTGCAGACGAGGAGGGAGAGCTTCTCTATATTGCAACTGCAACTGCTGGTGATGATGAGATGGAGCGCAGAATAGTGAAGCATCAACAGCAGCGCAAAGATACCACAAAAAATTCTGCGTTGGAGTGGGATCTTATAGAGGAGCCCCTATATCTTGCAAAAGTTCTACAGAGAGAGGCTAGAGCAGAGCGTACTATACTAGTTGAGTGTATGACTCTCTGGCTAACGAATTTACTTATGGCAGAGGATGAAGATTTGCTTCAGCAAGAAGTAGAGAGACTTTTAAAGACACTACTAAATTTAGAGGGAAATATTATTATGGTGAGTAATGAGACAGGGTTAGGAGTAGTGCCGATGGATCTTTTAAGCCGAAAATTTTGTGATGAGAGTGGACGGCTTCATCAGCAGTTGGCACAACTCTCTAACCGAGCAGTGATGGTTATCGCAGGTTTACCGCAGGTGTTAAAGTCGTGAGTAGTGAATGGTGGGAGCTGCCAGTTAAAGGTATAGATAACGAGATAGTTAAGATGGCAGAGTTACGACAAGCCCAGTTGACTAAGCCACCTGGATCTCTTGGTAGGTTAGAGGAGCTTGCAATTAAGCTTGCTGGAATGCAAGGTAAGGTCAAGCCAGAGTTAGACTCCATTCAAATAGTCGTTTTTGCTGCAGACCATGGCGTTGCAGAGTTAGGAGTTTCTGCATTTCCACAAGAGGTAACGGCGGAAATGGTGAAAAATTTCTCACGAGGAGGGGCAGCAATCAGTGTGCTTGCAGAGAGTTTAGGGGCAAACTTCAAGGTGGTTAATGTGGGGACAGTAACAGAGTTACCGAATCTTGCTAAAGTGGTAGATGCGAGAGTTGCAGCAGGCACCAAAAATTTTATTGATATGCCAGCTATGACTTTAGAGGAGTTAGAGCAGGCATTCAGAGTTGGTCGAGCTGCAATCGAGGAGTTAGATCGAAGTATTGATCTGTATATAGGTGGAGAGATGGGGATTGCAAATACAACTTCAGCAGCAGCTTTAGCATCTGCACTTATTCAGGTGGCTGGAGATAGAGTAGTTGGGAGCGGAACAGGGGTAGATAGAGTGGGAGTTGCTAATAAAGCTAAGGTGGTAAATGCGGCTTTAGAGTTTCATCTGAGAGATTGTGGGGATGAGTTTAAGTCGCCACTAGAGATTGCACGAAGAGTTGGAGGATTTGAGATAGTAGCACTAGCTGCATCATATATATATGCAGCGCAGAGCGGCATAGTAGTTATGGTGGATGGATTTATTAGTTCAGTTGCTGCATTATTGGCTGTTAGATTAAATTCAGAGGTTAGGGAGTGGATGTTCTTCTCGCACCGTTCAGCAGAACAGGGGCATTCTCTAGTGCTGGAAGAGTTACAGGCAGAGCCGCTGCTTGATCTTGGAATGCGTCTGGGCGAGGGCAGCGGCGCAGCAGTTGCAGTTCCACTACTGATGCAAGCATGTAAGCTTCACTTTAATATGGCGACTTTCGCAGAGGCAGGAGTCGCATCCTAAGCGGCACTCTGGAATAATATGCAGCCGTTGATTATCGCTTTCCAACTTCTAACTAGAATCCCAATACCTATTGCAGTCGAACGAAGTAGCAGAAATCAAGGTTATTCAATACTGTTTTATCCATTGGTGGGGGCAGTTATTGGAGGCATATTAGTGCTGTTTGCTGAGTTATTTGCACTCCTATTTTTAGATCATTTTTTAGAGTTACAAGCTGCATTAATTTTAATTCTCTGGGTCGGCCTGACTGGAGGACTCCACCTTGATGGGTTAGCAGACAGCGCAGATAGTTGGGTTGGGGGGATGGGAGATCGTGAACGGATGTTAGAGATTATGAAAGATCCTAGCTCTGGACCAATGGGGGTTACGGCAATCGTGCTACTGTTACTCTTAAAATGGAGCGCACTGCTCGCGCTATTTAAAAGTGGAGATCAGTCACTTTTAATTTGGGCGCCCTTGCTGGCTCGCACCTTGTTGATTGGACTGTTTCAGACTACACTCTATCTGCGAGAGAGAGGAATGGGGGAGCGTATATCAGAAAATATACCAAACATAGGAGGGGTAGCAGTACAGGTTGTTATGTTTGGCGCGGCTATCTATTTTGGAGTTGGATGGTTGCAAGTTTTACTGTTATTCATTGCTGCGCTAATATTTCGTTGGTTGGTAGTAAAACAGTTGGGAGGGATTACTGGAGATGTTGCTGGAGCGATGGTTGAGAAGATGGAAGCACTGCTCTTGATATTAATAGTTCTGCTTTAATCCGATCTATTTTAATTAGATATATGTTCCAAATCAATATGCTCCTCTATAGCGTCAGCTAGTCGTTCCAGATTATCTTCGCGTAGTTGATCTATGGATGGTTGAATAGATATCTCTGCTCCACCAGCCCATTTGAGGATTGATGCTAAAGCAGTTGACCGATCAAAGATCCCATGCAGATAACTTCCCGCTACCTGCTGATCTTTGGATTGTGCCCCATCAAACTCTCCGTTATCCAACTTAATAAGAGGGTTTTGGAGAGCAGCTCCGTTAGTGACTCCAGCGTGAATCTCATATCCGACTACTTTTATATCATCTTCATCTTCATTTAAGATAAGGGTGCCAGAGCTGTTTTTTAACTGTTTTTCACTTTCGAGAGTTGTCTCCATCTCAAGTATAGAGAGCCCAGGAGTTGACCCAGCTTCGCCCTCAATGCCATCTGGGTCATGTATGCTGCAACCTAACATCTGAAATCCACCACAAATCCCAAAAACTCTGCCTCCATAACGAAGGTGGCGCTGTATAACATTTTCCCACCCCTGCTCTCTTAACCATTCAAGATCAGAGCGAACACTTTTGCTTCCAGGAATAACTATTAAGTCTGCCATAAGATTAGTAACCTCACCATAGTTATTGGGTGGCACTATAGTTAACTCAATATCTGGGTGGTTTATAAGTGGGTCAAGATCGGTGTGATTGCTGATACGAGGTAGAGAGGGAACTGCCACTCTGAATCTATTTTCATTTTTATTTTCACTCTCTCTGTTGCTTTGTAGAGACCTTCTTGCAGAGTGTTGGAGAGAGTCCTCGGCATCTAACTGCAATCCAGGTAGATATGGAAGAACTCCTAAGACAGCTCTATCGGTACGATGTTCGAGCCACTCAATACCAGACTTTAGTAATGTAATATCACCTCTAAAACGGTTGATGATGAAACCTTTAATTCGCTGCTGCTCACTTGTTGATAGTAATTCCATCGTTCCTACAAGGTGTGCAAATACTCCGCCACGATCAATATCTGCAACCAAAATAACAGGGCAGTCGATCTCTTCAGCAAACCCCATATTGGCAATATCGTTATCTCTGAGGTTAATTTCAGCTGGGCTTCCAGCGCCTTCAACAATAGTGTAGGAGAATTTTGAAGAGAGACGCTGATGGGCAGAAACTACCTCGGTAAGAAGCTTGGGTTTTAATTGGTGATAGCTAACCGCATCTCTATTCCCAAGTACCTTGCCGTTGAGAATGACTTGCGCTCCCATATCGGTAGTAGGTTTTAACAGAATAGGATTCATATCGGTAGTTGGAGCAATGCCAGCTGCAACAGCCTGTAAGGCCTGTGCTCGTCCAATTTCTCCTCCATCAGCAGTAACCGCACTGTTAAGCGCCATATTTTGTGGTTTAAAAGGTGCGACTTTAACTCCGTTACGTTTTAGTAAGCGACAGATCCCAGCTACAATAACTGTCTTGCCGGCATCAGATGTGGTACCTTGCACCATTAAAGTTGAGGGGAAATTTTTAAGGTTCACATTTTTATCCGTGTAAGTTGCATTCTAAACAGAGTAGCCATCAATTACTTGCAGCTAGTTGGGGTGTGACCATATCTTCTATAAAATAAAAACACAAGTAATTTTTTGTAATTAGAGATGGTCTAACTGTTTTTAGTAAAGCAGTGGATGATCATATATGTATAAGTCCATGGAAGAGCCGAATTTATATACGAGTTATGTGTGATAAAATTATAAGTTAAATATTTTAAATTTAATCCAAGGTGTGGAGCGAAAGAGATTATGAAGTCAGTAATAGATATGATGGATGAGATAGAGCGGGGCACAGATGAGATTCTGGTGCGAGACGATTTGGTTGAGAAATTAAAAAAAGGAGAGCCTCTCCGCATTAAGGCTGGGTTTGACCCAACTGCACCAGACCTCCATTTAGGGCATACCGTACTTATA
>Ga0233449_1000458_pt1 | contig 48786 bp, 46 predicted proteins | sample SI_124_October20_FD_183012 | JGI IMG/M metagenome (GOLD analysis project Ga0233449, IMG submission 183012) | Seawater microbial communities from Saanich Inlet, British Columbia, Canada - SI_124_October2016_200_MG | ecosystem: Environmental > Aquatic > Marine > Inlet | place: Canada: British...
ACCATCAATGGACATGAAATATACCAGTTTACCTTCTGCGTCCTCACCAAGGCTAAGCATAACAAGTGCCGCCGCAGTTTGAGCCATAGATTCGACTATTAACACACCAGGCATAACCGGTTTTTCAGGAAAATGCCCTAGAAAAAAAGGTTCATTGGCTGTCACACCTTTTATACCGACGGCCTTTTCACCCAAATGAATATTACATAATTTATCAATCAGTAGCATTGGGTAACGGTGTGGAATTAGTTCTTTAATCCTATTGATATCAATATCATCAATTACAGTGTGATCTGTTTCAGTCATAAGGTTTCCATTATTTAAATAATATCATCCATTAGTATAATAATTAAAATAAAAATTAAAACATCAATATAAATAAAAAAAACCTGCCACTTTAAAGGCAGGCTTTTCAAAAAATTTATCTGATATTAGTTTGCAACAGGTGCAGCATTTGTTTCAGCAACAGGTGGCAACTCAACAATGATAGAAGGCAAGCTAATATCCAGCTGTTCTATTATTCTAGTTGTCACATCAAGGCCAGGAACCTGTTCAAGAACCAATGTTTTATCCATTAACATCGTCGCGCCAGTATCTTGTAGAACTTTTTGGCGGATAGGCTTAAGTGCGCGGTCAACCTCTGCTTGTGCGTTGGCAATTGCGAGTTCAAGCTGGCGTCTTTTTTGATTAACATCCTGTTGATATTCAACGGCTTTCCTCTGAAACTCTTCAGCTCTTTGGTTATAAGCTTCCTGAGGCATAATAGCGCTTTGTGCTTTAAGAGTTTGCTCTTCTTCTGCAAGCGCATTACCAGTTGTTGTAATTTCTGCCTGTAACTCAGTGCTCAATTGATTGATTTGTCTATTAATATCAATCGCCACTGCTGCATTTTGGCCAATAAGCCTATTATCTACAATTGCAATACGAGCCGCAGGGATTTCCTGCGCTGTTGCTATAGAATTTACAAACAACACAGACGCAAAGGTCAATGCCGCAATAAAAGTAATCGTTTTATTCATCTTTATTATCATTTTAAAATCTCGTTCCTACATTAAACTGGAAAAATTCCGATTCATCACTACGTTGTTTTCTAATTGCCTTGGCTAAATCAATTCTAAATGGTCCAAATGGCGATGCCCAAGAGAAGCCAATTCCTACTGATACCCTCGGTGCCATAGTATCTCCGAGCAATGTATATAACAACCCTTGTTCATTGATCAAGCTCTCTGGTGCATCAATATTAAATACTGCACCCGCATCGACATATGCACTCGCTTCAATACCAAGGTCTCTCGCACCACCACCAAGCGGAATAAATAACTCCAAAGTAGATTTATACATGGTGTTACCACCAAGAGAGAAACCAGAAAAGTATTCACGGAAATTCTCCGTATACTCTCTAGGTCCAATACCGGCTTCTTTAAAACCGCGTATTTTGGGGTTTCCAAGGAAGAAGCGTCTGTTAAGTCTGACATCTCTTCCTAGTCCTTGTATATGACCACCTTCAAGGCTGACATTAAATACCCAGCGCTTATAAATCGGATAGTAGAACTGATAAAGGCCGGTTGTTCTAATATATTTCTCATTACCACCAAGACCAGCAAATTGTTGTAATAAAGTCAGGACCTGACCTCTATTTGGTTTTTGCCTATCATCAAGAGTGTTATAGGAAATTCCATAGCTAAGTGCAGATGTTAAAAAGTCACCTGAGTTATTTGCAATGTAAGGGCTTTGTGAGAAAAAGCTTGTTATCACTTTATCTTTAGAAAGACCGTAAGAGAGGTTCATTACGATAAATTCAGTGAGCGGAAATGCAGTTCTTATAGATGAACCAACAGAGTTTTGTTGAAAACCACTTTCAATAAAGTTGGTATTTCTCATGTATATATCAGCACCAACAGCAACGCGGCGGTCCATGAAATATGGTTCAGTAAAACTAAGTTCAACCTCTTTACGCCGCTTGGATAATGACGCTCCTAGTCTTGCAAATTGTCCTTTACCAAGAAGGTTTCGTTCTGCAATACTGAAATTAATCATAAAGCTTTCAAAACTGGAATATCCTAATCCTGCAGATAACTCACCCGTTGGTTGCTCTTCAACGGTAATTTCAAGAATAGTTTTGTCTGCAGCTGTGCCTTCTATCTGTTCGATCGATACTTCTTTAAAGAATTGGAGAGCGCGTACCCTTACTTCCGATCTGTTTAATCTTGAAGAATTGTAAGCATCACCTTCAACCATTCTTAGTTCACGTCTGATAACTTTGTCATGGGTTCTGACATTATCGATAATTTTTATCTCTTCCACATAAACACGCGGCGCTTCATTAATAACATAATTGATATCGATAGTTCGGTCTGCTCTGTTACGTCTCACTTGTGGGCGGATATCTACGAAAGCATAGCCCCTTAAACCTGCAACTTCTGTTAGGAATTCTACGGAAGCATCAACGGAGCTTGAATCGTACTGCTCGCCTTTTTGGGTTAAGACCAATTTGATCATTATTTCGGGTGTCAATTCTTCGATTTGACTCTCGACTGTAATTTCGCCGAAATCATAGAGCTCACCCTCTTCGACGGAAATATTAATGAAGAAATTTTGCTTGTCAGGGGAAAGTTCCGCCACTGACGACGTTATTCTGAAATCAGCATATCCCTGCTCACGGTAAAAATCACGCAGAAGCTGTTGATCATAATTTAGTCTGTCAGGATCATAAGTATCGTCAGTAGAAAGAAATTTCCACCAACGGCTTTCCTTCGTCATTACCTTGGTCCGTAAAATATCGTTGTTAAATATTCTATTGCCTAAAAAATTTATCTTACCGATAACACTCTTCGACCCTTCTGATATTTCAAATACCAGATTGACGCGGTTTTGTTCTAACTGAATAACTTTAGGCTCTATAGTGGCAGAGAACCGACCTCCACGGCGATAAATTTCCAATATTCGCTGCACATCGGCTCTTACTTTAGCACGGGAAAATACGATACGTGGCCTAAGCTGAATTTCCTCGTATATATCTTCGTCGTCTTTATATCTGTTCCCCTCAAAAACAATCCTGTTAATAATAGGATTTTCACTAACCTCAATAACAAGAACACTGCCGCGACGCCCAACATCAACGTCGGAGAAAAGGCCCGTATTATAAAGCCTTTTAAGCGAGGCATCTCCCAACTGCTCTGTAAATGAATCACCAATATTCATAAGCAAGTAAGATTCAATTGTGCTCGCTTCGATCCGTTGATTACCAGTAATGTCAATTCTTGAAATAGAAACTCCTGTGGGTGCTGCAATAATACCTTCCTGCGAGGAGGCAATATTCACCACAAAAATTTGTACCAAGAATATAAAAATACAATAAAATATAACTTTTTGCTGCTTCAATATCACTAAATCTTACCCTATTTTATCCATCAAGTATTGACACTCAAAATATCTATTAAATATTTTGATATGTCATTATAAAAAGCAAATATCATTAAGCTTAATACGAGAACGCCGCCTATTTTGAAACCAATTTCCTGTGCCGCATCACTCATTTTTTTTCTTCTGACAGCCTCTATAGCATAAAAGAGCAAATGTCCACCATCTAGTACGGGAATTGGGAACAAATTAATCATTCCAAGACCAATAGAAATTATCGCTGTGAAATTAATCAAAGAAATAATCCCGTATTCAGCCGTTTTACCAGCAACTCGGGCAATCGTTATTGGCCCGCCCAATTCTTTAACCGAGCGGTCACCGACAATCATTTGCCCAAGCCCCTGCAAATTTCGCATAGTCAGATTTTTTGTCTCGATCGTCGCCTGCCACAATGATCCGAACACGCCGTACTTTATAAGCTCTCGTTCTTCAGGATTATTCATAATGCCAATTTGGCGAACTTTATTAATGTTTCCGAGAATATCCTCTTTATCAACCATATATAAGTTGAAGTTCAAATTTATAACTTCTTCATTTCTAAGAACAGCAATAGATACTTCATCTTCAACCTTTAACATTAAATGAATTTGAATGTCTCTGAAGTTAGTTATTTCCACACCGTCTATAGTTAAAATTCTGTCGCCTTGCATCATTCCTGCTTGTTCAGCCGCACCGCCCTCGAGCACTCCACCAACGACCGGAGCAAGTTCCAGTTTTCCGTAGCTAAAATACATTCCGGCAATGATTAAAATGGCAAAAAGAAAATTAACAGCAGGCCCCGCAAAAACTATAGCCGCTTTTTGATGCAGTTTTTTATAATGAAAGGCCTGTTTTTTTTCTTCTTCCGACATTTCAGGAAGATTAGAATCCGGCGTACTGGCCTCAGAAGCATCACCAAAAAACTTCACATATCCACCAAGTGGTATCCAGCTAAACTTCCAACGTGTTCCGCTTTTATCATTAAAGCCCCAGATTTCCGGGCCAAAACCAATAGAAAAAACTTCGACGCGCACACCATTGATACGGGCAACAATATAATGTCCCCATTCATGAACAAAGACAAGCACGGTAAGTACCGTTAAAAATGCCACCATTGTTTGGCCAAAATATAAGATTGCTTCCATATTATTTTATTATTCCTGTTACTAACTGCTTTGAAAGTCTTCTTGTATCCTCATCAACCTCATGAACATCACTAAGGCTATTCATAGTGTGAAAAGTAATTTTATTCAAAGTTTCTTCCACTATTCTAGCAATATCCAGGAACCCTATTTTCCCCTCTAGGAAAGCATAAACAGCAACTTCATTAGAAGCGTTGAGGATAGTAGGCGCACTTCCGCCATTTTGCAACACTTGTCGTGTAATATTTAGGGACGGAAAACGCTCTTCATCAGGCTTGATAAAATTGAGTTCTCCTATTTCCGTCAGGTCCAATTTCTTAGATGGTGTATTCATGCGGTCAGGCCAGCCTAATGTATAGGAAATAGGCGTTCTCATGTCCGGCGTGCCTAGCTGCGCGAGCACTGAGCCATCAATATATGAAACCATACTATGAATAATGGACTGTGGATGGATGATGATATCAAGTTGATCCTTATCAACCGGAAACAAGTAATATGCTTCTATAAGTTCTAGGCCTTTATTCATCATTGTCGCACTATCAACGGAAATTTTAGCCCCCATTGACCAATTTGGATGCAAAACAGCTTCAGTAGGTGTTATTGCTTCCATTTCAGCGATATCCGTATTGTAAAATGGTCCGCCTGAGGCGGTTAATGTAATTTTTTCGATGGACTCAGGGTGTTCAAAATCAAATATTTGAAAAATCGCATTATGTTCAGAATCAACTGGCAAAATAGTCGCACCGCTTTCTTTTACCTGATCCATCATAAAATCACCGGCACACACCAGACATTCTTTATTGGCTAGGGCAATGGTGGCCCCTCTTCTTATCGCCGTAAGGGTTGGCTTAAGGCCAGCCGCACCAACAATTGATGACATTACCCAATCTGCAGGCATGTCTGCAGCTTCGTTTAAGGCTTCCTTGCCCGCTGCGGCAATAATCCCGGTTCCTGCAAGGGCTGATTTTAAATCATCGAAAAGTGTTTCATCAGCAATCACCGCCATCTCGGCGTTAAATTCCACGGCTTGCTCACTAAGTTTTTTTACATTTTTATGAGCCGTAAGCGCCTTAAGGTTATAACCATCCTTATCACGGGAAATAAGATCGAGCGTATTACATCCGATCGATCCTGTAGACCCGAGAATTGTGACCTGTTTCTCATTAGTGGCCTTAGCCATTTTAAGATGGTCTATTTCTGATAAAGTTATATTCATTTCAACTACTTAATAATTATACATCAGCCATATAGCACATTAATAACAATAACAACAGCCGGAGCGACAAATAACACACCGTCAACCCGGTCCATGATACCTCCATGCCCTGGAATGATGGCGCCGGAATCTTTAACCGCAAACTTTCGCTTAACGGCAGATTCAGCCAGATCGCCTAATTGGCTTAATATGGCAAACAAACCACTCAATATGAGCAAAATTGTGGCATCATTAAATAATGGCACATTGCTACCCTGCATAAATGCCCCGTAAGCACTTCCTGCTATCATTGCCAGAATGGTTCCGCCAGCCAGCCCCGACCATGTTTTATTGGGACTGATTTTAGGTGACATTTTTGGTCCACCAATATTTTTTCCTGCAAAATACCCCCCCGTATCCATCGCCCAAATCACCAGCATCATCCATAACAGCACTACGCCGCCATAATTTTGTTGAATGATTAAAAAACATAATGTCGGAATAATTGCATATAAAAACCCGAGCAAAGCCCATCGCACTTTTGCTTTAATTAAAAATGAGACAGCAGCTATGGAAATCAAGCTGCTTATTATTGAATAATCAATATAAGGGCTATTTTCGCTTATCTGGAACATTAATAGAAGACTACAAAACACCTGAACAAAGAACAGCAATGAAAGTGGCTTTTTCTCACATATTCCGTTCCATTCATATAAAATCAGAATAGTGAGAACGCCGATCAATATAAGAAAGGCAAGACCACCGCTCAAAATAATATAGCCCGCAACGGGCGCCATTACGAGCGCCGAGATGACTCTCACCAGGAGATTATTCTTTTTGGGAGGCTTTTCCGGATTAAGGTCTGGCACCGTACCGCCTGTCTCTTTTATAATATTCATCAATGGCATTAAGGAGGGATTCTTTGGTAAAATCAGGCCACAAAACATCCAGAAATACAAATTCCGCATAAGCCGCCTGCCAAAGCATGAAATTACTTAAACGTTGTTCACCACTGGTTCTAATAATCAGATCAGGTTCGGGCATACTACGGGTATAAAGGTTTTCAGAAAAAGACTTTTCATCAATATTATCAATATCTAACGATCCATCCTTAACCTTTTGCGCTAACCTTTTAGTGGCATTGACAATCTCTTCCTGTCCGCCGTAATTTAGCGCAAGCGTCAGACATAACTTATCATTATCACGGGTTTTTTCTTCAGCTTCTTCGATCAGATTTATAATATTTTCGCTCAATCGTTCACGACTACCTATGAAGTTAATACGGACATTTTTTCTATGAAGTTCTTCTATTTCTTTTGTAAGATAAAGCTTAAGGAGCCCCATCAGGTCATTGACCTCTTCGATTGGCCTGTTCCAGTTTTCTGAAGAAAAGGCATAAAGCGTTAAATAACCTATTTCCAAATCCGCGCAAGTTTCAACGATATTACGCACAGCATCGGCGCCTTTTTTATGTCCGGCAAACTTTGGAAGACGTCGCGATTTGGCCCAGCGGCCATTGCCGTCCATAATAATAGCAATGTGATTAAGCCGACTTTCGGCCTGATCTGCAATGCTCTCAGCTTTATTATCTTCTTTTACCAGCAACATAACATCGTCTACACCTGCATAATTTCTACTTCTTTAGAGGCTGTCAGTTCATCAATATTTTTAACAGCTTTATCCGTTAAGTCTTGAATATCTTCACCAAGATTTTTTTGTTCATCCTGACTAATGTCACCGTCTTTTTCCATATGTTTAATGGTTTCCATGCCGTCGCGCCTGACATTCCTTACAGCAATCTTTGAATGTTCTGAATAGTTACGGGCCAGTTTGGTAAGTTCCGTTCTACGTTCTTCGTTAAGTTCCGGAATAGGAATACGTAGCGTATCACCATCAACAATAGGGTTTAGTCCAATGCCTGAATTACGGATCGCTTTTTCCACTGATGCAACAAGTCCTTTATCCCAGACATGGACACTTATTAATCTTGCTTCCGGTGTTGATACTGTTCCGACCTGATTGATGGGCATTTGTGCGCCGTATGCATCAACCACAACAGGGTCGAGCAAATTTACAGATGCGCGCCCCGTTCTAAGACCTACAAATTCGCTTTTTAAATTTTCCAATGCACCATTCATTCGGCGTTTAATATCCGCCAAGTCCAAATTTGATGACATGTTATCACTCCTATTTTCTTCTTATTATAATTTATAAATTACAAATCATTGCCCCACGATTAACAAAAATAACATTAATTGCAAATTTTGGTATGTGGACCTTCCCCTTTTAACACTTTAGCGAAATTATCATGTTCATGAATTGAAAACACCAAAATTGGGATATCATTTTCACGCGCCAACGAAATCGCCGATGCATCCATAACCTTAAGGTCGTTCTTGAGCACATCCATATAGGTTAATGTATCATATTTTACCGCATTTGGGTCAAGTTTTGGATCAGCATTATAAACACCGTCCACCTGAGTTCCTTTTAATATTGCATCACAGCCCATTTCAGCAGCCCGAAGTGCCGCTGCACTATCGGTGGTAAAAAACGGATTTCCTGTTCCTGCAGCAAAAACAACAACGCGTCCTTTTTCCATATGTCTGATCGCTTTACGGCGAATATAAGGTTCGCACACTGATGCAATTGGAAAGGCTGACTGAACACGGGTATCAATCCCCATCTGTTCCAAAGCATTTTGCATAGCCAGACTATTCATCACAGTCGCTAGCATACCCATATGATCAGCTGAAGTTCTATCGAAGCCACTAGCAACTCCAGACATGCCGCGAAATATATTCCCGGCCCCAACCACTAGGCATACTTCTGTTCCCATTTCTACGACAGATTTAATCTCTTCGGCTACACGTTTCACCACTTCAGGGGAGATACCATAATCCTGTTCACCCATCAGCGCTTCACCTGATAATTTTAAAAGTACACGTTTATACTGAGTTACAGCCGTCATGAAAATAATTCTCCCTTGAACAATATTGTGTACTTTGCTCGCAAATGAACCATAAGTCCATTACGATTTTATAAAATTTCGGACGTTAAATACAATTCGGGCCCAAATACGAATACAGAAACTGTAAACCCGTCTTTGAGCCCGAATATTAATTATTTATTTAACTGCTCATTGCGGCTACTTCAGCAGCAAAATCTTCTTCTTCTTTTTCAATACCTTCGCCAAGTTCAAGTCTTACATAACCAGTAAGCTTGATCTCTGTGCCGGCGTCTTTAGCAGCGTTTTCAATAACTTTAGAGACTTTATTCTCGCCATCGATCACAAATGTTTGCTCCACAAAAACAACTTCCTGATAGAATTTGTTCATACGGCCAACAATCATTTTTTCAATGATGTTATCTGGTTTACCACTTTCGCGGGCCTGCTCAACAAGAACGGTCTTTTCGCGTTCAACGTCTTCAGCTGACATTTCATCGACGGTCATGGCTTGTGGGTTGGTTGCTGCAACATGCATTGCAAGTTGTTTTCCAAGTGCTTCAAGCACACCCGCGTCAGCAGATGATTCGAGTGCAACAAGAACAGCAAGTTTACCAAGGCCAGGTGCCACAGAGTTATGAATGTATGTTGAAACAACACCACTGCTTACGGTAAGTCCGTTTGAGCGGCGGAAAGTCATGTTTTCACCGATCGTTCCAACGGCTTCCGTCACTTCAGCTTCAACTGAGTGCGATGCGCCGCCATATGTAGACGATTTAGTCGCATCATAATCACCGTCGTTAGCAAGCGCAGCATCAGCTACACCCTTAACCAATGACTGGAATTGCTCGTTACGGGCTACAAAGTCAGTTTCTGAGTTCACTTCAACAGCAACAGCAGTAGTCCCGTTTGACGCTACGGCAACAAGACCTTCAGCAGCAACACGACCTGATTTTTTCTCGGCTTTTGAAATACCTTTTTGACGGAGCCAGTCAATAGCGGCTTCAATGTCACCATCATTTTCGCTAAGAGCTTTTTTACAGTCCATCATTCCCGCGCCAGCTTTATCGCGCAGTTCTTTAACAAGTGCGGCAGTAATTTGAGCCATCATTTTATCCTTGTATTTAATCTATGATTTAAGAAGATTTCACTTCAGTTTCTTCAGCTTTTACTTCTGCCGGTGCTTCCGCAGCAGGTGCAGCTTCTACAGCAGCCGCAGCTTCTTCAGCAGGCGGTTCTACAGCAGCCGGAGCTTCTTCAACTACTTCTGGAATCACTTCTTCCGGAGCGGCTTGTGCGCCAATGTCAACGCCTTGTGCTGAAAGTTCTTGCTGAATACCATCAAGAACCGCATCTGCAACAAGATTACAGTAAAGACCAATAGCGCGTGTAGCGTCATCGTTACCAGGGATTGGGAAATCGATATTTTCAGGATTACAGTTTGTATCCAAAATAGCAACAACAGGAATACCAAGTTTCTTGGCTTCGGCAATTGCAAGCTCTTCTTTATTTGTATCGATAACAAAAATAGCGCTTGGAATACCGCCCATTTCTTTAATACCACCAAGGGAACGCTCTAACTTGTCACGCTCACGTGTCATTTGAAGTGTTTCTTTTTTGGTAATACCGGCAAGGTCACCTGAAAGTTTCTCGTCAAGTATGTTAAGGCGTTTGATTGAGTTTGAAATAGTCTGCCAGTTTGTAAGCATACCACCGAGCCAGCGGTGATTTACATAATATTGACCACAACGTTTCGCAGCTTCAGCAATCGGGCCAGATGCCTGACGCTTTGTACCAACAAAAAGAACACGTCCGCCAGCAGCAGTTACGTCTTTAATTTGTTCAAGTGCGCGGTGAAGTAGTGGCACAGTAATTGATAGATTGATAATGTGAACTTTGTTTTTTACACCAAAGATGTAGTCATCCATACGTGGATTCCAACGGTGTTTTTGATGTCCAAAGTGAACGCCAGCTTCCAAGAGCTCGCGCATAGTAAATGCAGGCATAGCCATAATAAATTCCTTTTCCGGTTAATCCTCTGCGGGTGCTGAGTTCCTAAGAACACCGGTGTGTCGACCCCAATATGTAGGGAGCTAACAAATACCCGCATGTGAAAGTAAGGGGGTAATACACTTAAGGATCGCGGATATCAAGGCTTTATTTCAAGAAACGGTATTTTTTTTAAGGGCTGTTCTTAAAGCCGTTATCAATGATGCCGGTTTGGTCAACTTCTCCATACCCAGCACTCGGATCAATGTGTTTCTTCCCGTTTACTATTCTTGGTTCAACGGTGATAATTTTTCTTAGTCTGGCTTGCGCTAGAGCGTCTTCTACAGTGTTCGCTTGGCCTAGCAATTTCAAGTTCATTATGGTGGGAAACATTAGCTCTGAATTAAAATCTATAATAAATTCAAGGGGCTTAACCCAAGCGGTCTCTACTATTTCCCTAAAATCAGGAATTGCTTCTTGGTCTAAAGGTGCCCGGGCCAGAAAAAACCTTGTATCAAACCGCTTGGGATATATCCGCGGCGTCACCCAGCGCGCAAATGGAACAATATCGCCAACATCAAACTGAACGTCGGCTTTTTTGATAAAATCAGTAAGCGTAATATTTCCCGCCAGCAGATCTTCTCTATAGGCAGTAGCCCCCTCACTTTTTCCAATGATTAAACCCGATTCTTCGAAAACCTCTCTAAAGGCCGTGTAACTAAGTTCCCCGTAACCCGGAGGAAAAGACGGCACCCTCTTACCAAGTATCAAATCTTCTTCATCGACTTTACCGCCCGGAAAGACGTAAGCACCACCAGCAAATTTAATATCCTGATGTCGTTTCACCATCAACACTTCAAGTGCCCCGTCATCATTATCTCTAATAATCAGGATAGAAGCTGAATCGATTAATACGGGGTTATCGGCCATCTAAATTTCTTTTGCTTCAATGACACCTTTAAGTGATGCTACGGCATTTCTAATGGCCGGGGATATTCTATAACGGCCTTTAAGTTCCACATCCACATCACAGTCCGGAAATTCATCATGCTTGACGTTCATTTTAAATGTCACACGTCCACGGCCATTTTTATGGCTGCTTAAAATCTCTTTTATCGCGTCAAGGTTACTGTCATCATTTAGATATACATCCAGCCCCGTCCCCGTTCGTAGCGCCACATTATCAATGGTTTCAATACCCTGCGCCGTAATTCTAAGGGCACCATCATCACCACGCTTTACTTCCACAGTTATAATTACAGAATTACCACTTTCTAGAAAAGCATCAGCCGCGTCTAACGTTTCGGAAAATAACGTTACCTCAAAACCCCCAAAGGCATCAGACAGGCTTAAAAACGCATAAGCCTTACCACGTTTGGACTTCATACGGCGAATACCCGAAATAGTACCGGCCAGTTTAATATGACCGCCTTTTCCCGCTGCTCTTTGATCTATTTCCGTGCTTGGTACCACTTTTTGACGTGCGAGAACATTGGTATAGGCATCAAGCGGGTGAGCCGACAAATAAAACCCTACCGCTTCAAGCTCACACTTAAGCCGCTCAATCAGGTCCCAATCAGTTACTTCAGCCAGAACAATTGATTGCTCTTCAACCTGATCACCAAACAGGCTGACCTGATTTGAATTTCGCTCCGCTGTCGCAAGGCTCATTTGTCGCAGCAGCATCTCCACCGCGCTATGAAGCTGGGCACGGTTTGGGTTTATACTATCGAATGCCCCTGCTTTAATCAGGTTCTCAAGCGCCCGCTTGTTAATCTGGCGCGTATCAACTCGGTTACAAAAATCGGGAAGGTCTTTAAAGGGACCATTTTGATCTCGCTCTAGGATCAGGCTTTCCATTGCCGCAACACCAACATTTTTAAGTCCCGCCAAACCATACCGAACGCCACGAAGCAGTCCATCGCTAAAGGCACCGCCGCGCATTTCTTCGTCCTTTTCACCTTCAATGATTTCCGCAGAAAATTCCACTGATGATTTATTAATATCCGGCGGCATTATTGGAATATTTAAGTTTATCAGTTCCTGTTTAAATATTTGAAGCTTATCTGTATTAGTCAGATCAAGCGTCATAATCGCTGCCATAAATTCAACGGTATAATTGGCCTTAAGATAGGCTGTGTGATAAGAAACCAGCGCATAAGCGGCCGCATGACTTTTGTTAAATCCGTAGCCAGCAAATTTGGCAACCTGATCAAATATCCCGGCGGCCTGTTTTGGATCAACGCCTTTTTTATCGGCACCATCCTGAAAACGTGTGCGCTGAGCATCCATTTCAGCAACAATTTTCTTACCCATAGCGCGGCGAAGAATATCCGCATCCCCCAAGGTATAATCTGCAAGGATCTGCGCAATCTGCATCACCTGTTCCTGATAAATAATCACGCCATATGTTTCGGTTAGAATTTCTTCGAGTAGTGGATGAAGATAATCAGGCTCCTCTTCGCCATGTTTACAGGAAATATAACGCGGAATATTATCCATCGGCCCCGGCCGGTAAAGCGCCACCACCGCAATAACATCTTCAAACATATCCGGCTTCAGGTTCACAAGAACGCTCTGCATTCCCGAACTTTCAAGCTGGAATATTCCAACCGTATTACCGCTACACATCAAATCATACGACGATTTGTCATCAAGGGGGACATTTTCAATATCAACATGAATGTCGCGCTTACCTATATATTCCACGGCTTTTTTAAGCACTGTCAGAGTTTTTAGGCCAAGAAAGTCAAATTTCACTAGGCCGGCCTGTTCAACATATTTCATATTAAACTGGGTGACGGGCATATCTGAACGCGGGTCGCGGTATAGCGGCACCAACTGATCAAGTGGACGGTCACCAATCACAACACCCGCCGCATGGGTCGATGCGTGACGAAATAGGCCCTCGAGTTGCAGCGCTATATCAATCAAACGTGACGTATTGGGATCATTATTGATTTCTTCTCTTAATTTTTTCTCGGATTCTATCGCTTCACTAAGGGTCATTGGATTTGCAGGATTACTAGGAATAAGTTTTGATAGTCTATCCACCTGCATATAAGGCATTTGAAGGACACGCCCGACATCACGCACAACCGCTCTCGCCTGCAATTTTCCGAAGGTAATAATTTGTGCTACTTGATCATGGCCATATTTATCCTGAACGTATTTTATAACCAGCTCACGTTTATCCTGACAAAAATCGATATCAAAATCGGGCATTGATATCCGTTCCGGATTAAGGAACCGTTCAAACAAAAGTCCAAACTTAAGCGGATCAAGATCGGTAATATCAAGCGACCACGCCACAACGGAGCCCGCACCGGAACCACGGCCCGGCCCTACCGGAATATTATTATCTTTTGACCATTTGATAAAATCGGCCACAATAAGAAAATACCCCGGAAAATCCATTTTAATGATAATGCCAAGCTCATAATCGAGCCGCTCATAATATGGCTTGGAAAGTTCAGCGCGTTTGGCCTCATCTTCCTCATCACCATAAACATGGCGAACTAGCCTGGCATCTAATCCTTCTTTTGCTGATTTACGAAGACTTTCTGCTTCATCCATTGTTTCATCAATGGTAAAGTTTGGCAGGATCGGATCAATGGTTGGTACTTTAAACGCGCATCTCCTCGCGATAACGACGGTATTATCTATTGCTTCAGGGATATCTTTAAAAAGTTCCGCCATTTCAGCCGCAGATTTAAAATAGTTTTCTGGTGTTTCTTTACGTCTGTCTGATTGATCTACATAATTACCGCCCGCAATGCACAGAAGCGCATCATGGGCTTCATACATTTTACGGCTTGGGAAAAAAACCTGATTAGTAGCGACAAGTGGTATGTCATATTTATAGGCAAGCTCAATGAATGGCGCTTCAAGTTCATTTTCAATAGCGCGGTTATGACGCGCAATTTCCATATAGAGACGACCGGCGAAAATACTGTTTAAATATTTCAAGCATTCTTCCGCCTGCTCATTGTCACCGTCCTGTAAATATTTTCCAACCGGGCCACCCACACCACCTGTTAAGCAAATAATATCGCCCGTCTTCCCTTGCAAATCCTCAAGCGATATTTGCGGTGTTTCTGTCGGCTCTGATTCCAGATGAGCCTTGCTGACCAGAACCATCAAATTATTATAACCGGTCTGAGTTTGCGCAAGCAAAACAAGCCAGCCCGGTTCTGGCGCCTTCTGGTTTAAATTGTCACTTTCCTTTTCATGGCGGATCGCCAGCGTACAGCCAATGATCGGCTGAATACCACTCGCAGGCAGGTTTAGCGATGCATCAAGCGCCCCAAACATATTATTGGTATCGGTTATGGCAACCGCAGGCATCCTGTTACCAATACAGTGCTTGGCAAGGTCTTTAATCTGCACAGCGCCTTCAGCCAGCGAATAAGCCGAATGTAGTCTTAGATGAATAAACTGTTTATTTTTTGACATTTAGCTTTAAGTTACCCCATTAACTTCAAAATCAATACCACAACAACAAATTCTGTAACATACTGTGTGGCGTATATAAGATACAGCTTGAGTGATCTTCCTTCAAAGGCGAATGATGGAAGTGACTGTGCCGCACTAATACCAATAGCCATAATTACAGCCAGCGCCAAACTTGAAACCATATCAATCGAAACCATGGAAAATATAACTGCCACGGTAAAGGTGAATAAAAGCCCTGCAATCATACTGATGATTATCGGTTTTTTAGGATCCGTCAGTTCATCCATTTTAAGTCCGGTTTCTTCCAACCACATTTGACCAAATAATATTTTTGAAAACCACATCCCGCCAATAAACATTTTTGCAACCGCAGCCAATATAATGGCCAGAAAATTAAGGTCATCGAAATTAAGCATAATTTCTTCTCCTGAATATTAAACTACTACCCCGTCTTTAAGACTTATCACCCGGTCCATCCTCGCGGCTAGTCTCGTATTATGAGTGGCGATCAGTGCGGATACCCCCTCGTCCCGTGATAATTCTAACATAACATCCATCACTTCATAACCTGTTTTTTCATCCAGATTTCCCGTTGGCTCATCAGCGAGTATCAATCGTGGACGGTTCGCTAACCCGCGCGCTATAGCCACCCGTTGCTGTTCACCACCGGAAAGCTCCGCCGGGCGGTGATCAAGCCGTTCTTCAAGTCCCATTTTTATCAGAAGTTCCTTTGCCCGCTCGCCTGCATCCTTTTTGGACACACCGGCAATAAGTTGCGGCATAATAACATTTTCAAGCGCATTAAATTCCGGTAACAAATTATGAAACTGATAAATAAAACCTATTTCATTACGGCGAATTTTAGTTCGTTTAATATCCGATAAATCCTTGGTTGGAATACCGGACATAACGACATCACCATTATCTGCCCGCTCCAAAAGCCCCATAATATGAAGCAGCGTTGATTTACCCGCCCCGGACGCACCGACAAGAGCAACAACTTCACCACTGGTAATATTAAGGCTTATCCCTTTTAAAATTTCAAGGTGATGAATACCCTGATCAAAACTTTTATAAATATCTGTAAGTTCGACAATATTACTCATATTTAAGCGCCTTTACAGGATCCGTATTGGCCGCGCGCAGGGCCGGGAATATTGTCGCTAGAAGTGAAAGTATTAGCGCAACTATGGTAACCGCGATCACTTCAGAATTATCAACTTGCGCCGGAATTTCGCTAATAAAACGCGTTTCAGCGTCCCAAATGGTCGCCCCGGTCATTGCCTCAATAAGGTCCGCGACCCACTGCAGATGATTGGCAAGGTAAATACCCCCAACAACACCAAGAAAGGTTCCTATAAACCCTATGCTTGAGCCAATAATAAAAAATATCCGCGTTATGGATGCCCGCGAAGCGCCCATAGTCCGAAGCACGGCAATATCGCGGGTTTTGCTTTTTACCAGCATAATCATGGTCGAAATAACATTAAAAACCGCCACCAGAATAATCAGTGACAGAATGATAAACATGGCATTTTTTTCAATCTGAAGCGCATTAAAAAAAGCTCGGTTAAGCTGTTGCCAATCCAGCACTCGTCCGCTTAGTCCCGCATCGACAATGCGCTGGCTCAGTTCCGGATAAGTTTCATTGACCATATCGGCGTGGGTCAGGGTAACTTCAAGCCCGCCAACCTGATCACCATATTGAAAATAAATCTGCGCGGCGTCCAGCGGCACAAAGAAATAATTGCTGTCGTAATTAAACTCACCAACTTCAAATATGGCAATCACCGTAAATTGCTGAATTCGCGGTACGGTGCCGAAGGCTGTAATCCGTCCTTTTGGTGACATAAGCGTAACATCACTGCCGATTTCAAGTCCGTATCTTTCGGCGAGGCGTTGGCCAATAACAATGTCATCTTCGCCGTCACCAAATTTATCAAGGCTACCAAGGACTATATTGGATGAAACAAGCTCTTGTGATCTTAAGTCTTCGGCTCTAATTCCGCGCACAAGGGCGAATGTTCCGTTATCGCCCATCATGGCCATTGCCTGACCTTCTAATATTGGTCTTACTCTGACAACATTTTTCACGTTACTAAGTTCATTAGCGGCGGCGTCATAATCACTCATCTTGCCGCCAAAGGGCTGATAAAGCACATGACCGTTAAAGCCGATCACTTTTCCAAGTAGTTCTTCGCGAAAACCACCCATCACGGACATGGTGACGATAAGCGCACCAACGCCCAAGAAAATACCAAAAAGTGAAAATAGCGCAATCACCGTGACAAAACCGTCATGCCCCCGGATACTGAGATATTTAAGCGCTACTTTCCACTCATAATTTCTGAACATAAATTATCCTAATTTTTCAATCAGGTCAGCTTGCGCGAGCTCCACCCGATCCCCTGTTCGGCGATTTTTAAGCTCAAGTAAGCCTTTTTCCAAGCCTTTAGGTCCAACAATAACTTGCCAAGGCAAACCAATAAGATCCATATCAGCAAATTTGGCACCTGCCCCCGCATCACGGTCATCATAAAGCACTTCAACGCCAGCCGCTTCGAGTTTTTCATAAAGCCCGTCGCAAGCCGCGGTGCAATTTTCGTCCTTCGCCCGTAAATTAATAAGCCCGACTTTAAAGGGCGCCACCGCTTCCGGCCAGATAATACCGTTATCATCATGATTAGCTTCGATTAAGGCACCAACAAGTCGCGAAACGCCTATGCCGTATGATCCCATCTCAACGGGCACGTCTTTGCCGTCAGGGCCCGTTACTTTAGCACCCATACTTTCCGAATATTTAGTGCCGAAATAGAAAATATGGCCCACTTCGATACCTTTTGCCGTTCTAAGGTCTGCGTCCGCCACCGGGCAGCTATCCACGTCATGCTTTTCTTCTTCCATGGCGTAATAGCTTTGAAGTTTAGTGACCGTATCTTCATCAATGTCACCGGTCAGGCTTTCAAGATCGAAATTTTCAATATCTTTATCATAATAAAGCGTACTTTCACCCGTATCGGCAAGAATTTGAAATTCATGACTAAGATCACCGCCAATAGCACCAGCGTCCGCCCGAACCGGAATAGCAACAAAGCCAAGCCGGGCAAAAGTGCGCAGGTAAGCCACATACATTTTATTATAAGATACCTTGGCCGCTTCAAAATCCAGATCAAATGAATAGTTATCTTTCATTAAAAACTCACGTCCCCGCATGATACCGAAACGCGGACGGACTTCATCGCGGAATTTCCACTGAATATGATAAAGACTGATCGGCAAGTTTTTATAGCTTTTAATGCTGTTCCTAAATAAATCAGTAATCATTTCTTCGTTGGTTGGCCCGAAAAGCATTTCCCGGTCATGGCGGTCAGTAATACGCAGCATTTCTTTACCGTAAGCATCATAGCGGTCACTTTCTTTCCAAAGCTCCGCCGGTTGAATGGTCGGCATAAGAAGCTCAATCGCACCGGCGCGGTTTTGTTCTTCGCGTACAATGTCGGCAATTTTATTCATTACCCTAAGCCCCGTAGGCAGCCAGATATAAATCCCGGCGCTAGATTGACGGATCATTCCCGCTCTTAACATCAAGCGGTGGGAAACGATCTGTGCTTCCGAAGGATTTTCTTTGATAGTCGGTATAAAATATTGAGAAAGACGCATTTGAAACCTTGAAAATATTATAAAATGAAAAGTGCTATAGTTGCTTTATAGCAAAGGTAAAATTAACTGCAATTATCTTTTGACAATCGGCCTTCTTTTTTCTCGAGTTTGTTCTTCACAAAGCAAATAAATACGGTTTTTATCGGCCTCTTTTAACGATGTGCCGTTCCAAAGAACATCACCGTCCTTAACGGTTACCTGCCCAAGAATTATTTTACCTTCCTGTGCATCACCAAGTCCATATTTATCAGCGATACTATTTTCCCTTAGCGCATCGTGGGTCATATAAAATGAATAGCCATTAGCCCCAAGGCCAAGATTACTGCCGTTTTCAAGATCCGCCGGAGTGACTTTGTTGCCCCTTGCATCCAAACCGGGTTGATAGGCTAGATCAGCGTCCGGCACATGCTGGGTAAGAAGTTGACAGTTTGATGGAGTAATTAATATTACGCGCTCGGCATTATTTTCTTGTGCCAAGGCTATATTGCCAATTTCAGAAATAGCTAGTAAAATCAAAACAGTTAGAAAAAAACGCATCTTTTATCTCCTGATCGCTATCTTAGATGAATTCACCCCTCAAGATCAATATGTTGCAAAAATAACACATGTTACAATAATAATACAGTTTCAGCCATTTTTTGAGTGACAGAGCCAATTCTCAAGGTTAACTTACCATCATTAGTGAGACCCAAGTTTGGGAGCGAGGAAACTCTTTAAGATAAAAAAATAAGAATTTGGTCATTAATCACTACACCAAAAAGAGAGCAAGGTTTATTCCTTGCTTTTTTTATGCCTAAAAATAATATTTAAATTCAATCACTTAATAGAAATCAGGTCTAAATAATCGACAATCGATACGATGATTATGAAGCAAACTGTTATGACTGTAGTGATTTGCATCTTTTTCTTAATATTTGGCTGAACCGGTGATCCAACCTCAATGCCGTCTTCAATTTCTTCGTCGGTTTCGCTGTGGGTTGTTACCCCAAAGGGCAAAACCATAAATAAAAATAACCACCAAGAAATAAAAAACGTGATGCTGTAGCCAATATAATTCATAAATAAACCTTTATACCTGTTCAAGTTCTATGAGCGTTCCGCAAAAATCTTTTGGATGAAGAAACAGCACCGGTTTTCCGTGTGCGCCTTCTTTGGGCTCATTTGATCCTAAAATTCTCATCCCTTTTTCCAGTAGCTGATCACGGGATTTTAAAATATCTTCAACTTCATAACATAAATGGTGAATTCCGCCAGAAGCATTTTTCGTTAAATATGAAATAATCGGCGAACTCTCCCCAAGCGGATATAAAAGCTCAATTTTTGTGTTATCCAGATTAACGAAAGCAACAGTAACACCGTGATCTGGAAGGTCCGCTTTTTTAGAAACATCAGCACCCAGCACATCCCGGTAAAGCGTAATCGCCGCGTCAAGATCAGGTACTGCAATTGCCACATGATTTAATTTGCTGATCACTTCTTTTTTATCCTTGTAACTTTAACTCTGGTTACCGGTCCTGTTTCTTTACCAGTATAATGCTTAGCAGCTTTTCTTCCGGCCCGTCTGATTAATTCTTTTAACACATCATCATCTGCCAGATGCTTTCTCGTGGCGATTTCGAGAGCTCCATGAATTTTATCTTCAATAAAGCGTCCCAGTTCACCTCCCTTTACATCCGGAAGTCCAAGCGGGGTAATTTCTATTGGTGCAAGCAATAATCCTTGCTTATCAATTATAGCATGAATGATAAGCGCTCCATTAAATAATATCCGCCGTCTTTCAACAATCGCCATATCATCATCAGCAATAATTGTCGCGCCGTCCAGCGCTAAGCGCCCAACCGGCACTTCATTTATGATACCAATTGTATCCGGCGCAAGCCTAACCACCGTGCCGTTTTTTGGCACAATAGTATTTTTAAACCCAAGCTCTTTTGCGAATTCCGCCTGTTTTATAAGGTGGCGTCGCTCGCCGTGGGTCGGCACCACAATTTCCGGTCTGATCCACTCATACATTTGTTTTAATTCTTCTTGCCCCGGATGCCCGGAAACATGAACAAAAGCATCTTTTTCAGTGATAATTTCTGCAGATTTTTCAATCAGTTCATTATGAAGTCGCGAAATAGTCAGTTCATTGCCGGGAATGATTTTTGATGAAAAAACCACCGTGTCCCTTTTTGCAATATGAACATGCTTATTATTATCTAACACAATCCGCATAAGGGCTGCCCGCGCCTCACCCTGACATCCTGTGCAGACATATAAAAGCTTATGCCTCGGCAGATGAGAGGCCTGCTCTTCCCCTAATATAGATGGAAAATCCGCCAGATAACCACATTCCCGTGCGGCGGCGACATTTCGCTTCATGGAACGCCCGACGAGGCAAAGATGACGGCCTGTCTGGCTCGCCACATGGGCCAGCGTTTCAACCCGTGCCACGTTTGATGAAAATGTCGTACAGAAAATCGCGCCAGGCTTTTCCTTGGTCAGCTCAATTAGGCTTTTACGCACTGCCATTTCAGAACCGGATGCCTTTTCATTAAACACATTGGTGCTATCACAAACAATTGCGAGCACCCCATCATCGCCAATTTCTTTGAGCCGCTGTTCGTCCGTTGGCTCACCAACCACTGGTTCCGGGTCCAGCTTCCAGTCCCCTGTATGAAATATATTACCAAGCGGCGTTTTTATATAAAGCGCGTTGGGCTCCGGAATTGAATGGGTCAGAGTCACATATTCAATATCAAACTTGCCAAGGCTAAAAGAACCACCAAGCGGAATTTCATGGATAACGGCCTGATCAAGATAACCGGCTTCAGCCAGTTTTGCTCTTAATATTATTGCTGTAAAGGGGGTCGCGTAAAGCGGACAGCGAAATTCTGGCCAAAGGTGAATAACCGCACCGATATGATCTTCATGGGCATGGGTAAGTACAAGCCCCATCAAATCATCTTTAATATTATCTAAAAATTCGATATTCGGCATGATAAGATCAATACCCGGCAGATAATCATCGGCAAAACTAATGCCGCAATCAACCATGATCCACTGATTATCATAAGAATAAAGATTGAGGTTCATTCCTATTTCGCCTGAACCACCGAGCGGTAAAAAAAGCAGTTGTTTATAGTCTTTTTTCATTAGGTCCTGACCCTAAACTTTTTCTATATTTGCGGAGTAAATTTCAAAAAGGCCATATGTAGTAAGTTCCTGATCAACATATTCAATGATGTCAGTTGCTTCATTAAAGAGCGGCGCAAGGCCGCCAGTTGCCAGAACTTTTAACGGTCCACCATATTCTTCTGAAATTCTTTCAACCATTCCTTCTATCATCGAAAGATAGCCATAGAATATCCCTGACTGAATAGCCGATATGGTGCTGTTTCCGATAACTTTTGTTGGTTTTTCGACCGCAACGCGGGGAAGTTTTGCCGCCGCCATACTAAGCGCTTCAACCGATAAATTTACCCCTGGGGAAATAACCCCGCCATGATAGTCACCCTTATCATCAATAATATCAAACGTGGTCGCGGTACCAAAATCGATAATAACCATCGGCCCACCATATTTTTTATGGGCCGCCACCGCATTGACCAAACGGTCGGCACCGACTTCCGCAGGATTGGGAAGTTTAACTTTTACATTTAATTCAACATTATCTTCACCAATAACCAATGCATCACAATTAAAATAACGACGGCATAATAATTGAAGCGGGAAAAGCGTTTGCGGAACAACCGTCGCAATAATCGCCCCGGTAATTTCAGACACATCAAGATTTTCAAAATTAAGAAGTTGCGAAAGCCAGACCATATATTCGTCAGCCGTGCGGCTATCGGCACTTGATATGCGCCATTTATGAATTATCTTACTTCCATCATGAAGCGCAAAAACAATATTGGTATTTCCGGCATCGATCGCTAATAGCATTTTTATTTTCTCTTTCCGTGGCTTTAGAAGAAAATATCCCCTGAGTGGATAAGTTTAATTTCACCGTCTATGTCTAACATTAGCGCGCCACCACTATCAAGGTCAACAAAACGTCCAACTAATTGCTGATTAGGCATTCTAACTGTAATGGTCTCGCCTAAACCCTTACACTGTTTCAACCATTCTTCCCTAACATATGAAAACCCTTCATTTCGCCAACTATCAAGCCAGCGGGCCATATTCTGACTTAGACAATTAAACACATCATCAGGACTATATTTAATATCAGATTGTTCATTAATATGACTAGCCTGATAAAGCGTCAGATCAGGATGATGTTCAATATTAATGCCAATCCCGATAATGATATAGTTATCTTGCGCACCTGCTTTAGTATGGGTTTCAAGTAAAATGCCGCATATTTTCCTGCCCGCAACCATCACATCATTGGGCCATTTGCATTTAACGTCATCACTTTTAAGTAAGCCCGCCACCGTATCACGCACAGCAAGTGAGGTTACAAATGATAATTGGGCCGCATTTTTTAAATCTTTACCAACATTTTTAATCAGTGAGCAATATAAATTTCCGGGATTAGAAACCCAATGACGATCACCTCTGCCACGACCACCAGTTTGCTCACCGGCCGTTATCCATAGGCCGCTTTTTGCGCCCTCTTCGATTTTACGTTTGGCTTGCTTATTAGTACTGTCAATTGACAAAAAAGCCTGATGATTAAAACCATCAGGCAATTTAATTTTAGGATGATCACTCATTATTTAATGCTGAACGAGGCCCTGTGCAGCTATGCTGGCCCCTTCGAGTACCGGACTAGATATCTGCGGCATAATGAACGCAATAATCAGTATCGCCGATACAGTGACAATAATTTTCATAGGAAATGACTTTTGCTGTTGGAACTCTTCAACCGGATCATCAAAATACATCACTTTTACGATGCGGATATAATAGTAAGCACCAACCACACTTGCGAGCACTGCTACCGTTGCCAAAGTAAAGTAACCTTGCTTGACAATAGGGATAATCACATACCATTTGGCAAAGAAGCCCGCTAGCGGCGGAACACCGGCTAGTGAGAACATAAAGATACTGATAAAGGCAGCCATTAATGGATGGTTTTGTCCTAGGCCGGATAGTTCACTGATATCTTCTACCATACCGTCTTCTTTACGGCGCATAGACATAATGCAAACAAACATTCCGATATTCATCACCAGATAAATCGTCATATAAATCATCAGGCCACGAAGACCATCCGTGGTTCCGGCGATTATTCCAAGAAGCGCAAAACCAACATGACCGATCGAGCTATAAGCCATCAGACGTTTGATATTGGTTTGCATGATCGCCGCGAATGAACCAAGGATCATTGATGCCACTGACATAAAGATCACCACCTGCGCCCATGATCCGCTCATTTCACCAAACGGAACATATAAAGTTCTGGCCAGCAAAGCGAGTGCAGCAACTTTTGGTGCCACAGCAAAGAAAGCCGTAACAGGCGTTTGGGATCCTTCATAAACGTCCGGTGTCCACATATGAAACGGTACTGCTGATATTTTAAAGGCAAGACCCGAAAGAACGAATACAAGCCCGACAATTGCACCAAGTGGCATTTCACCTTCACCGAAGTTTGATACAGCTGTCGCAATGGATGAGAAATTAGTACTGCCAATAAAGCCATAAATAAGCGAACAACCATAAAGCAGAATACCCGATGATAACGCACCGAGCACGAAATACTTAAGACCCGCTTCCGTTGATCTTTCACTGTCCCGCTTAAAGGCCGCGAGAACATAGAGGCTAAGGCTTTGCAGTTCAATACCCATATAAAGGCTCATCAAATCATTAGCGCTGACCATAACCATCATACCAACGGTGGCAAGCACCAGAAGCACAGGAAATTCAAAGCGGTCATCGCCTTCAAGTTTGAAAAACTCGCGGCTCATAATCACCGCAAGCGCCGCCGCGACAAGGACCAGTATTTTCATAAACTGGGTAAATCCGTCAGCAACGAAAAGGTTAGAAAATGTATAGTGCTGTCCAGCGCCGTACATCACCGTAAGAGCAAGCGCCACACCCATAAAACCAACCGCGAGCCAGCTTACCAGATTAACACTGTCTTTTTTAAACACACCAACCATAAGCAGCGTGAGTGCACCAATACTTAGGAATATTTCACCGTATGCTATTTCAAGATTAGGGAATATTTCAGTCATCATTTTTCTCCTAATTTCCAGCTACAGTTTGTGTGAGCGAATGATAACTGGCCATGGCCGCATCATGTTGCACGGTGAGGTTTTCAACAGAAACATGCATGAAATCCATAAATGTTGTTGGATAAATACCCATCCACAGAGTCAAAATAACCAGTGGGGTAAAGATAATAATTTCCCGTCTATCAAGATCGAGCATATCTTTCAAATCGTCTTTGGTAAGCTCGCCAAACACAACCCGGCGATAAAGGTAAAGCATATAAGCCGCACCAAGTATCACACCAAACAGCGCAAAGAAAGCAACCCATGAACTGACTTTAAAGATACCGACCAAGACCAGAACTTCGCCAACGAAGTTTGCCGTTCCGGGAAGTCCAACAGACGCCATGGTAAAGAACATAAACACAAGTGCGTAATTAGGCATTATGTGAACCAGCCCGCCGTAACGGTCGATATCACGCGTATGAAGGCGGTCATAAACCACACCAACAATAAGGAACAGTGCCGAAGCAACAAATCCATGTGCCAGCATAACAATAATCGCCCCTTCAATACCCTGTACATTAAAGGCAAAAATACCGATCGTCACAAATCCCATATGGGCAACCGATGAATAAGCGATAAGCTTTTTCATGTCTGTTTGACGAAGTGCCACAAGTGATGTGTATACAATCGCGGTGCATGAAAGCGCATAAATGAACCATGCGAGTTCTTCTGACGCGACCGGGAACATAGGAAGCGAGAAACGAAGGAAACCGTAACCACCCATTTTCAGCAGGATACCGGCCAGAATCACAGAACCAGCGGTCGGTGCCTGCACGTGAGCATCCGGAAGCCATGTATGGACCGGCCACATCGGCATCTTCACTGCAAATGATGCAAAGAATGCCAGCCATAACCAAACCTGAGCTTGTGGATCAAAATCAAACTGCATTAGTGCCGGAATATCCGTAGTACCGGCCTCACCGTACATATAAAGCATTGCCACCAGCATCAACACGGAACCGAGAAGTGTATATAAGAACAGCTTATAAGCCGCATATACCCGGTTTGCACCGCCCCAGACTCCGATAATCAAGAACATCGGGATCAGACCCGCTTCAAAGAATACATAGAATAGAACAAGATCAAGAGTACAGAACACACCGATCATGAAACATTCAAGCAGCAGGAAGGCAATCATATATTCCTTAACCCGATCTTTAATGGTTTCCCAACCACAAAGAATACAGATCGGCATAATAAAGGTCGTCAGTAGCACGAACAGTATAGAAATACCGTCAATACCCATATGGTAGCTTATACCGCCACCTAGCCAACCCGCATGTTCTTCAAACTGAAACTCAGCGGTTGTTTTATCAAAACCAAACCAAAGGACCAATGAAAACAGGAATGTTGCTACCGTCGTTAGAAGCGCCGCATTACGGGCGTTTCGCTCAACGATTTCTTTTTCACCACTGATGCTTAAAATAATAAGCACACCAAGCAGTGGCAGGAATGTTATCGCGGAAAGAATTGGGAAATGTTCCATATTAATTACCCCCCAACGCAAACCAGCTGACGAAGGCGGAAAGCCCGATCAACATGGCAAAGGCATAATGATATAAATATCCCGTTTGAAGTTTCTTGAACTTCTCTGCCACACGAACCACGGCTGCCGAAACGCCGTCCGGTCCATAACGATCAATAATATCTTCGTCGCCGCGCTTCCAAAGAATGTAACCAAGCTTCATAGCCGGGCGAATAAAAATAATGTCGTAAAGTTCATCGAAATACCATTTGTTAAGGCTCATCGCATGAAGGAAGCGGAAATTTTTAACAAATTTACCCGGCATACTTGGCTCTTTAATATAGAAATAATAAGCAGTCGCAAAACCAATAACCATAGCAACGAACGGTGAATAAACCACCCACGCTGGCACATGATGAGCCGCTTCCATAATATTTTCACCGATCAGGAATAATGATCCTGCCCAGAATTCATCATAATTTGCACCAATAAAATATTCATGGAACAAGAAGCCAGATGCCACAGCACCGGCCGCCAGAATATAAAGCGGGAAAAGCATAACCTGCGGGCTTTCATGGACATGGTCCTGAACGTCCTTACTGGCACGGCTTTCACCGAAGAATGTCATAAATATCAGACGCCAAGAATAAAAGCTCGTCATTAACGCCGCTGCAACACCCATTGCGAAGGCATAACCACCGACTGATGAATGCGCGGCAAAGGCGCTTCCAATAATCATATCTTTTGAATAGTACCCAGCGAAGAACGGAAAGCCGGTTAGCGCCAAAGTACCAATTGTCATTAGACAGAATGTGGCCGGAATTTTGGTACGAAGTCCGCCCATATTGCGCATATCTTGCTCATCAGAACTCGCATGTATAACGGAACCTGATCCAAGGAACAGAAGCGCTTTAAAGAACGCATGCGTAAACAGATGGAATATCGCCGCGCCATAAGCACCAACACCAAGTGCGAAGAACATATAGCCAAGCTGCGAACAGGTCGAATAAGCAATCACTCGTTTAATATCAAATTGTGACATACCAACGGTCGCCGCGAAGAACGCCGTGGACGCACCAATAATCGCAACAACTTCCATTGCCGCAGGAGCATATTCAAATAACGGTGAACAGCGTGCCACCATGAAGACACCAGCCGTCACCATCGTCGCTGCATGGATAAGCGCAGACACTGGTGTCGGGCCTTCCATAGCGTCAGGAAGCCACGTATGAAGACCAAGCTGAGCCGATTTACCCATCGCGCCAATGAAGAGCAGAATACAAATAGTCGTAAGCAGATCTAAATCCATGCCAAGAAAATGAATTGATTGGTCGGTATAATCACCAACATTAGCAAACACAACGGCGAAATCAGCACTGCCGAAAGTCATAAATATGGCAAATATACCAAGGGCAAAACCAAAGTCACCGACCCTATTTACCACAAAAGCTTTAATAGCCGCCGCATTGGCGCTTGGTTTTTTATACCAAAAACCGATTAGCAGGTATGACGCAAGGCCAACCCCTTCCCAGCCAAAGAACATTTGCACAAAGTTATCTGATGTAATCAGCATAAGCATGGCGAATGTAAACAGTGATAAATAAGCCATAAAGCGCGGAATATGGGGATCATGGCTCATATAGCCTACACTGTATATATGCACAAGACACGATACCGTATTAACAACTACCAGCATCACCGCCGTTAAACTATCAATTTGAAACGCCCAATTTACATTAAAATCACCGGATACGATCCAGCTTAAAACTTGAACATGGGTCGAATGATCACCGGGAGCCATCGCCACCTGAAAGAAAGCAACCCACGAAAGAACCGCTGAAACCACCAACGCACCGCAGGTAACAACCTGTGCACCGCGATTACCAAGCTTGCTTCCGAACAGTCCAGCAATCAGTGCTGCGATAAGTGGTAAGAAGACAATTGTCTGATACATATTTTTATTATCCCTTCATCAGATGAATGTCTTCAACCGCAATCGTTCCTCGGTTACGGAAGTAAACCACTAAAATGGCTAATCCGATTGAGGCCTCGGCGGCTGCAACAGTTAAAATAAGCATGGTAAAGACCTGCCCGACCATATCACCCATATAGGATGAGAAGGCGACAAGGTTTATATTTACCGAAAGCAAAATAAGTTCCACAGAAAGCAAGATGATAATCACATTCTTGCGGTTCAGGAATATACCGAAAACACCCAGCGTAAAGAGCATGGCTGCTACGGTTAAGTAATGTTCAATTCCAATTTCAAGCATTATACAATCCCCTCACCCGGTTTAACATCAACCGCTTCAAAAGCTTGAGCGCGCCGACGGCGAACCTGATCACCAATATTTTGTTTCTTAACACCTGGACGTTTACGGTGGGTCAGCACAATAGCGCCGATCATCGCCACCAGCAGGATAAGCCCGGCGAGTTGGAACAGATAAATATAATCGGTATATAAAATGCGGCCGATTGCATCCGTGTTTGTTACTTCATTGATCGGCGGTGTTGGCGCCATAATGGTTGTTGCAATGCCGTCCGTCATGGACCATCCACCAACAATAACCACCATTTCAACCAGCAGGATAAAACCAATCAGCAGTCCAATCGGCAGGTAATCCTGAACCCCTTTACGAAGTTCGGTAAAATTAATATCAAGCATCATCACCACGAACAGGAACATAACTGCCACCGCGCCCACATAGACAATAACCAATATCATCGCCACAAATTCGGCGCCGAGCAGAACAAAAAGCCCCGCCGCATTAAAAAATGCCAGGATCAGGAACAGAACTGAATGAACCGGGTTTTTACTAAAAACCACCATCACTGCAGATCCCACCAGAATGGTGGCAAAAATATAAAAACAAAGTGCTGCTATCATTTTCTTTTTCCTCTATCGGTAAGGCGCATCAAGCTCAATATTGAGCGCGAGCTGCCGTTCCCAACGATCTCCGTTATCAAGAAGCTTTTCTTTATCGTATAAAAGTTCTTCACGTGTTTCCGTGGTATATTCAAAATTTGGCCCTTCAACAATTGCTTCCACCGGGCAGGCTTCCTGACAAAAACCGCAGTAAATACATTTGGTCATGTCAATGTCGTAGCGTGTTGTGCGCCGTGTGCCATCATCCCGGATATCCGCTTCGATGGTAATGGCCTGCGCTGGACAAATTGCCTCACATAATTTGCAGGCAATACAGCGTTCTTCACCATTATTATAGCGCCGAAGTGCATGCTCCCCGCGAAAACGTGGGCTAAGCGGCCCCTTTTCATGGGGGTAATTGATGGTCACTTTCTTTTTAAAGAAATATTTCAGCGTCAGGCCCATACCCTTGATAAATTCCGTCAGGAATATGGTTCGCGCTGCGTGATCTAAAAATGCCATGGTTTAATCTCCTATCCCGCTAACTTGCCAAAAAAGACGAGATAACCCGACGTTAAAACTACCCAAAGAAGGGATATTGGTAAAAATACTTTCCAACCCAGACGCATCAACTGGTCATAGCGGTAACGCGGTACCGATGCCTTGACCCATGCAAAACAGAAGAAAAAGAAAAACATTTTTATAAAGAGCCAGATGAAACCCGGTATTGCATAAAGTGGCTCCCAATCAAACGGCGGCAACCAGCCACCAAAGAAGAGGATGCTCATCATACCGCACATAAGGATAATATTGGCATATTCACCAAGATAGAATAAAGCCATCGACATGGATGAATATTCAATTTGGAAACCGGCAACGATTTCTTCTTCCGCTTCTGGAAGGTCAAACGGCGTTCTGTTCGTTTCAGCAAGCGCTGAAATAAAGAAGATAAAGAACATAGGCATCAAACCAGTGAAGAAATAGCCATTAAAGATACCAAGCGACACACCTTTTTGCGCGAGGACAATGTCTGTTAAATTCAGCGAACCAACACACAGAAGTACTGTGACGAGAATAAAACCAATGGAAACTTCATATGATACCATCTGCGCCGCACTACGCATGGCGCCAAGGAAGGCATAGCGTGAATTTGATGCCCAACCGGCAATGATAATGCCGTAAACAGCAAGGGAAGACACGGCAAAAAGGTAAAGAATTCCAACATTTAAGTCAGAAACAACAACACCTTCACCAAAGGGAATAACCGCCCAGCCCACTAGTCCAAATATCAGGCTTAGCGCCGGAGCGAGCAGAAACAGAAACTTGTTAGCCCCCGCCGGGATAATGGTTTCCTTGAGAAACACTTTAAGTCCGTCAGCAAATGATTGCATCAAGCCGTACGGCCCAACCATGTTCGGCCCTTTACGAATTTGAATAGCGGCCCATACCTTACGGTCGACCCACACAATCATAGCAACGGCAAGTAAAACAGGAAGTGCAACGACCAGAACATTGGCTATTGTACCAAAAGTAATGAGAGCCCAGTCTTCAAGTCTGTAACCGAACCAGCCTACGAATATGTCTAAATACTTACCCATTGGTTCCTGTTGCTCCCTTTGTTTGACCTGCATCATTCATTGCATCGCGGCATTCATCCATTGTTTTTGATGACCGCGCAATTGGGTTGGTGCCGTAAAAATCTGTGATCGCATGTGTAAAGCCGTCTTTTGAAACGTTGCCCGCCACACCAATATCAGCCCACGGGGCCGTTGGCTTGCGATCAAGCTGCGCAAATGCAGGATAATCTTTTGTCATTGCCGCTCTTAGCTCAGCAATATCATCAAAGCTTAATGTCTTGCCTATCACTTCTGAAAGGGCACGGAAAATAGTCCAGTCTTCGCGCGCTTCGCCCGGGCCAAATATGGCACGCTGTGCTTTTTGAACACGGCCTTCCGTATTAAGATAAGTACCCGGTTTTTCAGTATAAGCGACGCCCGGAAGTACGACATCCGCGCTTCTCACACCTTCATCGCCGTGACTACCTTGGTAAATAACAAATGCTTTTTTAAGTCGGTTTCTATCAACTTCATCAGCACCAAGGTTATAGATAACTTTAACATCACCACTTTCAGCGCCGGATAGAATGCCTTCAACTCCGCCATCAGTGACAAGGCCCATATCTAGGGCAGCTACCCTTGAAGCGGCAGTATGAAGAACGTTAAAGCCGTTCCAGTCACCACTGACAAATTCGTATTTATCTGCAATGTCATGAGCAAGCTTTATGATATGAGCACTATCATCACGGTTAAGCGCGCCTTGTCCCAATATAAGCATTGGTTTTTCAGCAGACTTTAGCGTCTCAGCAAAATCGTTCTTACCGTCCAGAATGTCCTGCAAAATAGCCGCACTATCGCCGAGCTGCTCAACTTTATAGCTAAGATCAACGTCAGGACCGACATTTGCCACTTTACATTTGTTCGTAAGCCAACGCTGACGAAGTCTCGCGTTTAGTACAGGGATTTCATGTCTTGGGTTTGACCCGATAAGAAGACAGGCGTCCGCATCATCAATGCCGGCAACGCCGGAATTAAACAGATAACCTACACGCTGCTTGGCACCAACTCTTGATCCGTCCTGACGACAATCAATTTCTGCACCCAGCGAAATCATCATCGCTTTAAAAGCATACATACTTTCCGCATCACATAAATCACCAACAAGTCCAGCAATTTGATCACCATTTAAACCATTAAGTTTTTTGGCAATAACCTCAAACGCTTCGGCCCAGGTTGCCTCGACAAGTTTTCCGCCTTTTTTCACATAAGGGCGGTCAATTCTGTTTTTCGCAAGTCCGTCCACCGCATGGCGGGTTTTATCGGAAATCCATTCTTCGTTCACTTCTTCATGAATTCGCGGCAGTGCGCGCATAACGGCGCGACCACGACTATCAATGCGAATGTTTGATCCAAGCGCGTCATGAACATCAATGGTTTCAGTATTTTTAAGCTCCCACGGGCGGGCTTTAAAGGTATATGGCTTTGAAGTCAGCGCGCCAACCGGGCAAAGATCAACAACATTACCTGACATTTCAGAAGCAAAGGCCTGCTCATTATAAGTCGTAATCTGGGTATTTTCACCGCGACCAATCGCACCAAGTGACGGAACACCGGCAATTTCATCAGCAAACCTGACACAGCGCGTACAGTGAATGCAGCGGGTCATGATAGTGCGAATCAGCGGCCCCATATTTTTTTCTTTAACGACGCGGCGTTTTTCATTGTAGCGATTATCGCCGATACCATAGGCCATTGACTGGTCCTGAAGGTCACATTCGCCGCCCTGATCGCAGATTGGGCAATCAAGTGGATGATTAATCAGCAGAAATTCCATCACCCCTTCACGGTATTTTTTAACTTTTTCCGTGTTGGTTTTAACTTCCATACCTTCACCAGCCGGAAGCGCACAGGATGCGGCCGGCTTTGGCGGTCCAGGAGACACTTCAACAAGACACATACGGCAGTTACCGGCAATAGAAAGCCGTTCATGATAACAAAAGCGCGGAATTTCAATACCAGCCTGTTCGGCGGCTTGCAGCACGGTCGTACCTTGCTCTACTTCTACTTCAATTCCATCTATGGTTAGCGTTGGCATATTTTAATTCTCCTACGCTGCATTATGTTGTTTTTTATATTCAAGAATGCGTGCTTCCACTTCGGGTCTGAAGTGGCGCATTAATCCTTGAATGGGCCATGCAGCAGCGTCACCAAGGGCACAGATTGTGTGTCCCTCAATTTGCTTCGTAACATCAAGTAACATATCAATTTCTTCTATTTCCGCTTCGCCGGTGCAAAGACGTTCCATCACGCGCCACATCCAGCCTGTGCCTTCACGGCACGGCGTACATTGACCGCAGCTTTCATGTTTATAAAATGCCGATAGCCGTGTAATAGCCCGTAGCAGATCAGTTGATTTATCCATCACAATCACCGCCGCTGTACCAAGACCGGTACCTTCTGCGCGTAGACTGTCAAAATCCATCAGTACCGTATCGCAAACCGTCTTCGGTATCATATGAACGGACGAACCGCCGGGAATAATCGCCAGCAGGTTATCCCAGCCACCGCGAACACCGCCAGCATGCTTTTCAATAAGCTCTTTAAGCGGAATACCCATTTCTTCTTCGACGTTACAAGGATTATTCACATGTCCGGAAATACAGAATAGCTTGGTGCCCGTGTTATTTTCGCGGCCAAGTCCTGCGAACCATGAACCACCTCTGCGTAATATAGTCGGCACCACCGCGATTGATTCAACATTATTCACCGTTGTTGGACATCCGAAAACACCAACATTAGCCGGGAATGGCGGCTTAAGGCGTGGTTGGCCTTTTTTACCTTCAAGGCTTTCAATAAGTGCCGTTTCTTCGCCGCAGATATAAGCCCCTGCACCGCGGTGCACATAGACGTTAAAATCATAACCGCTACCGCAGGCATCTTTACCAAGTAGCCCGGCTGCATTTGCTTCTTCGATCGCTTTCTCAAGCACGTTTGCTTCATGAACAAATTCACCGCGAATATAAATATATGCAGCAATTGCCCGCATACCAAAACCAGCAATTAAGCAACCTTCGATAAGCTTATGAGGATCATGGCGCATAATTTCGCGGTCTTTACAAGTACCCGGCTCACCTTCATCGGCATTAACCACCAGATAACTCGGACGGCCATCTGATTCTTTTGGCATAAATGACCATTTTAGCCCGGTCGGGAAACCAGCACCACCGCGACCACGAAGGCCACTTTCTTTCATCTCACCGACAATACTATCGACACCGCGTGCCAGAATATCTTTTGTGCCGTCCCAATCACCGCGCGCTTTTGCACCATCAAGAAACGGGCTCTCAAAACCATATAAATTTGTAAAAATTCTGTCTTTATCACTAAGCATTACTTATCTCCCCCAAAAGTCGCACCAATTGGTGCTTTATCTTTCAAAGATGTCGGCCCGCCCATAGGGCATGACTTAAAGCGGCCATTTTGTGGGCCAGGCTTTAACGTGGCACCGCTCTTTAAATCTTTAATAAACTTGCGGGTGCTATTATCATCAAGGTCTTCATAATATTCTTCTTTGTAAGCGATCACGGGCGCATTAACACATGCCCCAGCGCATTCCACTTCAAGAAGAGTATATTCACCGTCCCTTGTCGTTTCACCAAAGCCGATACCAAGCTCTTCCTTACAAGCCTTAACAACATCATCCGAACCTTTAAGCCAGCACGGTGTTGTGGTGCAAACCTCAATCACATGTTTACCAACCGGCTTTAAATTATACATGCTATAGAAACTTGCCACTTCATGGACACGGATATAAGGCATATCTAAAAAGTCGGCGATATATTCCATCACCGGGACACTGACCCAGCCATGATTTTGTTCCTGCGCTCTATGCAAAAACGGCATGACGCAGCTTGCCTTGCGATTCTCAGGATATTTTGCCAGCTGACTTTTCGTCCACTGCATATTTTCAGGACTAAATTCGAAATTTTCAGCATCTTTTATATTTATACTCATCGGTCAATTTCTCCGAACACGATATCGAACGAACCAATCATTGCCGGAATATCGGCTAACATATGACCTTTGGCCACATGGCCCATGGCCGCCAAATGGGCATAACCCGGCGCACGAATATGACAACGATATGGTTTGTTGGTGCCGTCTGAAACAAGATACACACCAAATTCACCCTTTGGTGCCTCAACAGCGGCATAGACTTCACCTTCAGGCACTTTAAAGCCTTCGGTGTATAATTTAAAATGATGGATAAGCGCTTCCATTGAAGTCTTGATCTCTGCCCGTGGTGGCGGGGTTACTTTGCGATCAATAGAAGAAACCGGCCCATCAGGCATTTTTTCAATACATTGACGAATGATTTTAACGGACTGATACATTTCTTCCAAGCGAAGAATATAACGGTCATAACAATCGCCGTTCTTGCCAACGATAACATCAAATTCAAGTTCATTATAAACTTCATAAGGCTCAGCCCGGCGAATATCCCACGGGATATCACAGCCGCGAACCATAGCCCCGGTAAAACCAAGAGCGAAGGCTTCTTCAGCGCTTACTTTTCCGATATCAACATTACGTTGTTTGAAAATTCTATTTTCCACAACCAGCGTTTCCATATCACCCAGTACTTTTGGAAAACTATCACAAAATTCGAGTATCCGTGTTTCAAGTCCCGCAGGCATATCCTGGTGAACACCGCCAGGGCGGAAATAGTTCGCATGAAGTCTTGCACCGCAAACGGCTTCATAAAATTCCATCAATATTTCACGTTGCTCAAAGCCCCAAAGCATAGGCGTTAAGGCGCCCACATCGGTTGCGTGCGAGCAAACATTCATAAGGTGATTAAGAATTCGGCCAATTTCACTGAACAGTACGCGGATATATTGACCGCGCTCCGGCACTTCAATACCCATCAGTTTTTCAATAGCAAGACAGAATGCATGCTCCTGATTCATCGGCGCAACATAATCAAGGCGGTCAAAATAAGGGATCGCCTGCAGATATGTTTTATGCTCAATCAGTTTTTCTGTGCCGCGGTGAAGAAGTCCTACATGCGGATCGGCCCGCTCAACAACTTCACCATCAAGTTCAAGAATAAGACGAAGCACACCATGGGCCGCAGGATGCTGCGGTCCAAAGTTTACATTATAGTTTTTGATATTAACTTCAGCCATGATTTACCCCTCTCCGCCATCTTCGGATTTTTCATCGCCGGGCAGAATATATTTGGCACCTTCCCATGGGCTCATAAAATCAAATGTGCGGAACTCTTGAGCAAGTTTCACTGGCTCATAAACGACGCGCTTCTCTTCTTCAGAGTAGCGAACTTCAACATAACCCGTGAGCGGAAAATCTTTTCGAAGCGGATGGCCCTGAAAGCCGTAATCACTAAGCAGGCGTCTGAGATCAGGATGACCTTCAAACATAATGCCGTACATATCCCAGGCTTCACGTTCGTACCAATTGGCAGATTGAAAAACGCCAACCACTGAAGGAACCGTAGTTTCTTCATCTGTTGTAATTTTAACACGAATTCGTTGATTGTTATGCATGCTCAAAAGATGGTAGACTACATCAAAACGCTCTTCACGTTCTGGATAATCAACACCGCATACATCCGTTAGCTGGACAAACTTGCAAGCGGTATCATCACGCAAGAAACCAAGTACATTTACAATCTGATCACGACGGGCATTAATTGTCAGCTCATTAAAGGCCACTTTATAATCAATTACATCATCACCAGTTTTACTAACAATATGGTCGCCAAGGTCCTTTAATTCTTCATCGGAACTCATTTATTTTCTCTCCTAGCGCTCAAACGTTATCGTACGGCGGATTTTCTTCTGCAATTGAAGAATTCCATAAAGGAGCGCCTCAGCTGTTGGTGGACAGCCCGGCACATATACATCCACAGGAACAATTCTATCGCAGCCCCGTACCACTGAATAAGAATAATGATAATAACCACCACCATTTGCGCACGAACCCATAGAAATTACATATCTTGGTTCAGGCATCTGGTCATAAACTTTACGCATGGCAGGGGCCATTTTATTGGTAAGCGTACCGGCAACGATCATAACATCTGAATGCCTTGGGCTACCACGCGGGGCAAAGCCGTATCTTTCAACATCATATCGCGACATAGACGTATGCATCATTTCAACGGCGCAGCACGCCAAGCCAAAGGTCATCCACCATAGCGAACCCGTACGGGCCCAGGCAATAATATCTTCGGCTGATGTAATGACAAAACCCTTGTCAGAAAGGTCATCGGAAATTGTTTTAAAGTAAGCGTCCTGTTCCATTGCTGTCATTTCTGACTGCAATCCAGAGGAAGACATATCAGGTCCGTTCTCTACTCCCATTCAAGAGCTCCTTTTCTCCACTCATAGATAAAGCCGACGGTCAGCACACCAAGGAAGATCATCATGGAAACAAATCCTAACATTCCGATATTCCCCAACGACACCGCCCATGGAAATAGAAATGCTACCTCAAGATCAAATATTATAAAAAGTATAGCAACCAGATAAAAGCGTACATCAAATTGTTTGCGCATATCAGTGAAAGCTTCAAATCCACATTCATAGGCTGATAGTTTTTCAGCATCAGGTTTTTGTTTCACAACCAAAATAGGCAGCAATACGAATATAGCTGCCATAACAATAGCAATAATGAAGAAAACCAGGATTGGAAGATATTCGAGCAGCAATTCGTTCATTAGCGCTCCACCCTTCAATTAATAAAATTTAAGACAGTACTCACCTGACAGACTTGAAATACTGTCCACAAAAATTCAAGTCTTGTTTTTTATTTACCCATTGTCTTTAGGATCAATGACCCTACTGCCAAAAAACAAATTCCCTAGTCTCGTTAATAACCTTTAGCGATAGAAAATTCCACAAGTTTTTTATATAAATTTGCTTTTTAATTAAATGCCATGACGCATCATTCATTCAACGACATTAGGATCGTTAAATATTGATTTAGAATAATTCTGAAAGTCATTGAAAATATGTAAGGGGGCAACGAAAATATGTAAGGGGGAAACCATTTTTAAAAAATGGCGAGAGTGACGAGACTTGAACTCGCGACCTCTGGCGTGACAGGCCAGCGCTCTAACCAACTGAGCTACACCCCCTCAATACATTTTCACCTGATTTAGGCTATTGCCATCATCAAGTCAAGCGGCTTTTTAATTGTTTATTCGTTTTCACGAATCACTGTCAAAAACCATTCCAGCGTCTTATGTTTTTAATTAAAATGGTGGGCGATGAGAGACTCGAACTCCCGACATCTTCGGTGTAAACGAAGCGCTCTACCAACTGAGCTAATCGCCCTCACTTTATATAAAACCACGCCTCACTTTTGAAGCGTGGGTGCATATCTACAGTTTCACCGCGGATATGTAAAGCATTAAAAAAGCGGTTGGTAAAAATAATTACCAACCGCTTTTAAATATTTTTAAATATTACTTATTCACAGCGTCTTTAAGAGCTTTACCTGCTTTAAATTTAGGTTGCTTAGAAGCTGGAATTTGAATTTTTTCACCTGTACGTGGGTTACGGCCAACAGAAGCAGCACGCTGTGCTACACTGAAAGTACCAAAACCAACGAAGCGTACTTCGTCGCCGCCAGCAAGAGTATTCATGATTGTGTTGAATACGCCGTCAACAGCTTGCGCTGCATCTGCTTTTGAAAGACCTGCTGCATCTGCAACACTATTAATTAGTTCGTTTTTGTTCATTATCTTCCCCTTTATATAAAATTAGAAAATTTAAGGTTAACTTTATCATCAGATGTGATCGAAAGTTGAAGCATCTTAGACATAGAAATTAAATTCGTCAAAGGGAAAACCTCACAAAACTGCGGTTTTTTTAAAGAAAGTTTACTTGACATTGAAACAAAAAGATTTTTCCCACAAAAAAACACTCATATTAAACAATAGAGTGTTTTTTAGGTGTTATTATTCAACTTTTCGACAAAATATTTTGCCAATTTTAGTCCGTTTTTTCGTTAATGATGCAAATGATCTTTATAATTGGAATCACTTTCACCGTTGTTATGCGAGGTGATTCCCTCTATTTCATCTTCATTAAGTGGAATGATAGGTGAAGCAAGAGCATTTTCGAGCACCTGATCGACCTTGGTCATTGGAACAATTTTAAGTCCTTTTTTCACATTATCCGGAATTTCGACCAGATCTTTTTCATTTTCAATAGGAATAAGAACTTTCTTAATGCCGCTTCGGTGAGCCGCAAGCAGTTTTTCTTTAAGACCACCGATTGGCATAACTTTACCGCGCAGACTGATTTCACCAGTCATAGCAACATCATTTCTAACCGGAATTCCCGTTAGAACAGAAACCAGCGATGTGATCATTGCGACACCAGCGGACGGACCGTCTTTCGGTGTGGCCCCTTCCGGTACATGAATATGAATATCATTTCTCTCAAACGCATTTGGCTGAATGCCAAATTCAGGCGCTTTTGAGCGGACATAACTAAGTGCAGCCTTGATAGATTCCTGCATTACTTCACCGAGTTTACCAGTTATCGTAACCTTACCCTTGCCACGCGATACAATAGCTTCGATCGAAAGAATAACGCCGCCAACTTCGGTCCAGGCAAGCCCGGTTGTAATGCCGACCAAATTCTGATCAGAAACTTCACCAAAGCGATGCTTTCTAACACCGGCAAATTTCTCAAGGTTTTTAACTGTAACAGCAACCTTTTTCGTTTTGCCCGTCACAATTAGTTTTGTAGCCTTACGTATAAGGTTAGCAATTTCACGTTCCAGATTACGAACACCGGCCTCGCGGGTATAATAACGAATAAGATAACACAGCGCCGTATCAGAAATTGACCATTCACTATCTTCAAGGCCATGATCTTCAACTTGCTTCTTAATAAGATGACGTTTTGCTATTTCAACTTTTTCATCTTCGGTATAACCAGAAAGACGAATGATTTCCATCCGATCAAGAAGTGGTCCCGGCATATCTAGTGTATTTGCCGTTGTAATAAACATTACATCAGAAAGATCATAATCAACTTCAAGATAATGGTCGTTAAATTTGTTGTTTTGTTCAGGATCGAGAACTTCGAGTAGTGCCGATGACGGATCACCACGGAAATCTGACCCCATCTTATCAATTTCATCAAGCAGGAACATAGGATTGCTGGATCCTGCCTTTTTCATGCTTTGAATGACTTTACCTGGCATTGAACCAATATAAGTTCTTCTGTGACCGCGAATTTCCGCTTCGTCACGAACGCCACCAACTGAAAAGCGTACATATTCACGTCCCGTTGCTCTAGCAACCGATTTACCCAGCGAGGTTTTGCCAACACCAGGAGGTCCAACCAAACAAAGTATAGGTCCTTTAATTTTTTGGGTGCGAGATTGCACTGCAAGATATTCGAGAATGCGTTCTTTAACTTTTTCAAGACCGTAATGATCTTCATTTAGAATACGTTCCGCTTCATTGATATCCGTTTTAATAGTACGTCTTTTATTCCAAGGAATAGAGAGTATCCAATCAAGATAGTTTCTCACTACCGCAGATTCCGCAGACATCGGGCTCATGGATTTAAGCTTCTTAAGCTCACCCGTAGCTTTTTCTTTAGCTTCTTTGGAAAGTTTAGTCTTTTTAATCTTAGCTTCGAGCTCGGATATTTCGTCTTTGCCGTCTTCGGTTTCACCAAGCTCTTTTTGAATAGCTTTTAACTGCTCATTTAAATAATATTCTTTTTGAGTTTTTTCCATTTGGCTTTTAACACGGCGGCGAATTTTCTTTTCCACCTGCATTACGCCAATTTCGCTTTCCATTACGGTATAAATTTTCTCTAAGCGATTAACGATATTATTATTTTCAAGCAGCTGTTGTTTATCAGCAATTTTCAGACTTAAGTGTGACGCAACAACATCGGATAACTTATTTTCATCTTCAATCTGACTGGTTGTTTCCATAACTTCAGCTGGAATTTTTTTATTCAGCTTCACATACTGGCTGAATTTCCCAATAACAGAACGGCTAAGGGCCTCTATTTCTTCGGCTGATGCTGGTTCGCAAACAACATCTTCTGTTTCGGCTTCAAAAAAGTCTTCTGTTCCAACAAAATTAGTGATTTTTATGCGCTCAACGCCTTCGACAAGTACTTTTACAGTTCCGTCAGGAAGTTTTAAAAGTTGAAGCACAGTTGCGAGAGTACCAGTACGGTAAATATCATCCACATCCGGTTCATCAAGATTGGCATCTTTTTGAGCGGCAAGCAGTATTTTCTTTTCAGAATTCATAACCTGCTCAAGTGCCTTTACCGATTTTTCACGGCCGACAAACAATGGCACAATCATATGCGGGAAAACGACTATGTCTCTAAGGGGTAATACAGGATAAATTTTGCTCATGAGGCATCCAAAAAAATAATTATAACAATCGACTTTACTACTACCTGATTTAAGGTCGCACTAAGAAGAATTCAAGGCCATTCACTAATTTTAATTAAAATTAGGCCCCAGCGCCCGCTTCATCCTGTTTTTTATCAGCATAAATATAAAGCGGTTGGGCATTTCCGACAACGACTTCACCATTAATGACAACTTCCTGTACGCCATCAAGTCCCGGAAGTTCAAACATAGTATCAAGCAGGATATCTTCCATAATAGAACGAAGTCCACGAGCACCAGTTTTGCGGCCAATCGCGCGCTTGGCAATAGCAAGCAGCGCATCATCGGTAAAGTGAAGGTCCACTTCTTCCATTGAGAATAGACGTTGATATTGCTTCACAAGTGCATTTTTCGGCAGGCTGAGTATCTCAACTAGAGCGCCTTCATCAAGTTCGGTAAGTGTCGCGAGTACAGGCAAACGACCGATAAATTCAGGTATAAGCCCAAATTTCACCAAATCTTCAGGCTCTGCCTGTAAAAGGAGATCGCCAATTGAATGCTCTTCTGCGCTTGTAACATTTGCACCAAAACCGATTGATTTACCTTCGTTTCTGTTTGCAATCAATTTATCTAGACCGGCAAAAGCGCCGCCGCAGATAAAGAGTATATTCGTTGTATCAACTTGCAGGAATTCTTGCTGCGGATGTTTACGTCCACCTTGTGGGGGAACACTGGCAACGGTGCCTTCCATAATTTTAAGAAGTGCTTGCTGCACACCTTCGCCGGAAACGTCGCGCGTGATGGACGGATTATCTGACTTACGGCTGATTTTATCAACTTCATCAATATAAACGATACCGCGCTGGGCACGTTCCACATTATAATCTGACGCCTGTAAAAGCTTTAAAATAATATTTTCAACATCTTCACCCACATAACCGGCTTCGGTTAGTGCAGTAGCATCCGCCATTGTAAATGGTACATCAAGGATACGGGCAAGTGTTTGCGCAAGGAGCGTTTTACCACAACCAGTTGGGCCAACAAGAAGTATGTTAGATTTGGATAGTTCAATTTCATCATTATTTGTTGAATGGTGAAGACGTTTATAGTGATTATGAACGGCGACTGATAGAACCTTCTTCGCTAGTTCCTGACCAATCACATAATCTTCGAGAACTTTTGATATTTCAGCGGGTGACGGAACACCGTCATCTGATTTTGAAACTGATGTTTGGCTTTCTTCGCGGATAATATCCATGCAAAGCTCTACGCATTCATCACATATAAAAACAGTCGGCCCCGCGATAAGCTTTTTCACTTCATGCTGGCTTTTGCCGCAAAATGAACAAAAAAGAGTACTTTTACTATCACCAGATTTTGATTTAGACATAAGGTCAGATATCCTAATTTTATTCTTAATTTACCCTCAATAATATTTAAAGGCTATTACTAAAATATATATTCCAACTTAAAATATTATGAAGAAATATCAATAATAAAATGTTTATACGTTACAATGTGGAAACAATTAATTAACAATTATAAAAAAAGCATGTTTTTTTCATAAAAAAAACATTTTTTTAGTCATCATCTGAAATTTCAGGACGTTTTGCATATATTTCGTCAATCAACCCGAATTTTTTGGCGTCTTCAGGTGACATAAAATTATCCCGGTCCATGGCTTTTTCAATTTCAGCAAGTTTTTGGCCCGTATGTTTGACGTAAATTTCATTTAGGCGTTTTCTTAGGTTTAAGATTTCTTTTGCCTGAATTTCGATATCCGTTGCCTGTCCCTGTGCGCCGCCCGAAGGTTGGTGGATCATAATGCGGCTGTTTGGAAGTGAATAACGTTGCCCCGGTTCACCAGCAGCAAGTAGAAGTGAGCCCATTGAACAAGCCTGCCCAATACAAATTGTTGTCACTTTAGGACGAATATATTGCATTGTATCATAAATTCCGAGGCCAGACGTCACAATGCCGCCCGGTGAATTAATATAAAATGCGATATCTTTTTTTGGATTTTCTGCTTCAAGAAATAAAAGCTGAGCCGTAATGAGAGCTGAAACACTATCATTGACCTGCCCTGTTAGAAATATAATGCGTTCTTTTAAAAGCCTTGAGAAAATATCATATGAACGTTCACCTCTACTGGTTTGTTCAACAACCATTGGAACCAGATTATTCATTGTTGTATCGATGATATCGTTCATTTAAGCTTTCCTTATATTCATTAAAATTAATTATGAGAGCAACACTATAGCGAAACTCTCATCAATTTATTAATTTTATTTCTTTTTGTCAGCTTTTTTTGCAGCAGCCTTTTTAGGAGCCGCTTTTTTAGGAGCCGCTTTTTTCTTAGCCGATTTTTTCGCAGCCGGTTTCTTTTCCGGTGCGTCATCATCTTCTGCTTCAATGATCGCTAACATTTCATCAGATGAAACTTTTTTCTCTGTAATCTTGGCTAGTTCAAAAATAAAATCGACCACTTTTTCTTCATAAAGCGGCGCTTTCATTTGTGCCATGGCATTTGGATCTTTTTGGAAATATTCAAAAACCTGCTGCTCTTGCCCAGGATATTTACGCGCTTCGGCTGAAATAGCCCGTGTAATCTCGTCCTGACCAACTTGAATGTCATTTTTGCTACCAACTTCAGAAAGAAGAAGGCCTAGGCGAACCCGGCGAAGGGCAATGCCTTTATATTCTTCTTTAACATCATCCGCAGGCTCTGCCACATCTTCAGGTTTTGCTTCCGGGTTAATGGCTAGCTCCTGACGGTGCAGGTCCATTTTAATTTGCTGCATGATTTGCTGATTTTCCAATTCAAGCATATTTTCCGGAACCTCGAAATCAACACTATCAGCAAGTTCATCAAGTAGTGCACGTTTTAAATGAGTGCGGCTAAGATCTGCATGTTCATTTTCAATCTGACCCTTAACGGCTTCATTTAATCCTTTAAGGTCTTCAAGTCCTAGGCGTTTTGCAAGCTCATCATCTACTTTAACTTCAGCAGGTTTTTGAACTTCAACAACGCTCACTTTAAAGAGTGCTTCTTTTCCGGCAAGATCTTCTGCCTGATAGCCTTCAGGGAATGATACAACGACATCTTTCTTATCACCGGCTTTAACGCCGACAAGTTGCTCTTCATATCCTGGGATAAATGTGTTTGAACCAAGAACAAGTTGCGCACCTTCAGCTGCGCCACCTTCAAATTCAGCACCATCAACAGAACCAACATAATCAATCAGTACCGCGTCGCCATCAGCGGCTTTATATGATTTAGCGGCTTTTTTATAATCTTTTTGACCGGAAGCGATATTCTTAACCGCAACATCGATTTGTTTCTTATCAACTTTAACAATAAGACGCTCTAATTTGATTTTACCAAGGTCAGGAACCTCAAACTCAGGAACAACTTCAAGCTCCATTGAATAAACAAGATCTTCACCTTCATCAAATGACACAACTTCGATTTTAGGCTGAACCGCTGGACGGCAGCCTTTTTCTTCAAGTGCTTTAGCTGAAGTTTCATTCACTGTTTCTTCGAGAATTTTCCCAAGCATGTTTTTACCGTGAAGTTTCTTGAGCAGTGACACAGGCGCTTTGCCCGGTCTAAAGCCAGGCATATTTACGGTTTTCTGTGCTTCAAGGATTTCAGCGTCGACTTTTGCTTCAATATCTGCAGCAGTAATCACCACTTCATATACGCGCTTAAGGCCGCTATTCTCTTTTTCAGTAATCTTCATGGGTCAATCATTCTAATAATTAAAGGGACCTTGCAATTACTCACAAAGTCCATGTTACCAAATTCTTACCTGTGAATTTCTGGTGCGGGTGAAAGGACTTGAACCTTCACTTCTCTCGAAACTAGAACCTAAATCTAGCGCGTCTACCAATTTCGCCACACCCGCTTAATCGCTACCAAAAACATCACAATTGCGTGTTGAGAGGCATTTATAGCTATTTAAAAATAAAACGCCACAGAAAAATTCATATTTTTGTAAAAAAAATTATTATCTTTATTATTTTTTCTTCAGCCTCTTCAACTGTTGAGGAATTAAGTCGGCTAAATCCTCTGAAATCAGCCCTTCGCCAAACTGGTTTGCGCATTCACTGTGGATCCATTGGGCGGCGCAGGCAGCGTTAAAAGCGTCCATATTTTGCGCCATTAATCCTGTCACCAATCCGCCAAGAACATCACCTGAGCCCGCGGTCGCAAGTGTTGGCGGAGCGCTCGTGGATATGAGAGCCTTACCGTCCGGTGCGGCAATAACTGTGTCAGCTCCCTTATATATAATGACTGCGCCGGAAAGTCTGGCAGCCTCACGGGCAGCGGTTAATTTATCATCATCCTTTATATAAGGAAAAAGACGCGAAAACTCGCCAGTATGCGGCGTTAGGACACAGTCGGTATTTTCATTTGACTTTATACCTTCAAATAATTCCATCGGACCTTCTTCAAAAACACTAAGCGCGTCCGCATCAATCACGACTTTCTTACCAGCCCTAATAATATCGATGACATTCTTTCTGGTCTCTCTGGTAATTCCCGCCGCAGGACCAATGCACCAAGCATTTAGTCTTGGGTCTTTTAAATCGCGGATAAGTTCATCACGTCTTCTGATCATCACCGCCGTTAAATGCGCCGCGTGTATACTTAAGGCATCCTCAGGACTACTAACACTGACCAGCCCCGCGCCAATGCGGAGCGCTGCCATCGCCGCGAGCCGACAGGCACCCGTGCTCGTCATATCACCACTGACCACTACCGCATGACCACGGTGATATTTATGTCCGTCTGGCTTTAAACGCGGAAGACTTCCCTGCCATAGCGCAGGATCATTTTCAAATATATCCGGTCCAACCTCTTTTACTGTCCGCGTAGAAATTCCGATATCCGCCACAACAACATCACCCGCATGGGCTTTACCCGGATAAAGAAGATGAGCCGGTTTCTTGCGGCAAAAAGTCACCGTCTTATCCGCCATAAAAGCAACACCGAGTATTTCACCCGTGTCCCCCTTAATACCGCTGGCTATATCCACTGCCACTTTATAATCAGCGCTCCCGTTCGCAGCATTTATTGTATCTTTAACGGTTCCGCTAATGTCCCTCGTGAGCCCAGTGCCGAATATAGCATCTACGATTACATCCTGATCATTTATCAGTTCCGGCCCAATGGCTAAAATTTCGCCGTGCCATTTATCCGCCGTAACCCGGGCATCACCGGATAAGTTTTCTACCTCGCCCAGAAGCGCCAGCTGCACTTGCCAGCCCGCTTCATGTAAATGACGCGCTATAACAAAGCCGTCCCCGCCATTATTACCGGGTCCACATAAAACAACTGCCCGCCGACCATCACTGTGACCGATAATTTCTCTCGCCACCGAAAGTCCCGCGGTTTCCATCAACTGAACGCCGCTTGCGCCATGAAGCAGCAAATCATCAATCGTTATCTGATCGGCACGCGTCATTTGCTCTGTTGTTAAAACACAATATGTAAGTTCACTCGTCACTCATCCAGCCTTTCTTTTTTCTTTTACAATATCCTGTTCCCCCTCCGATGTAAAACCGCATTTATCCGTAAGATATATACAAAATATATTTTCTAGGCAAAAGTTAACGAATTGTTAATAACTCGTATGCAATTAAAAGGCGAAATTGGGAAATAAAGTAAAGAATATTAATAAATTGACGATCAAAAAAACACCACAGGTTATTTTCAAAGATATGGGAAGGGAAATGAATTGTTCATTTTACCCCAAGGGCGAAGCTTTGTCTGAAAAGATCGGTAAGCTTTCCCGCTTTTATGACATCTGGAAGAATAAGTTCAATGATGAGGGTATCCCGGCCTGGAAGGATTTCTCGTTTGAGGATTTCGCTGGTTGGCATTCTAATATGCGGGCTATGGATATTGGCGGCACCATCGAAGATTATAAGAAAAACCTCATCATTGGTGAAGAGTTTGCCAAATATTTCGGCAGAAAAACCTTTCATGAGCTGATAATATCCGGCACACCCATGAAACAAAGTACGAAAGATGAGTATAATAAATATCTCGAATTTATTTGTGACCATCAATACTGCATAACCGTAGGATCTATTCCCGACAAAAGAGGGATCAGCCAGAAATTCACCTGGATCGACCTGCCGCTTTTAGATAATGGTGATACAGTTTCCCACATCATCACTGCCATCGAGTATCATAAATAGCCTATCTCTGTTCCCACGGCGCAGGGTCATTCACCATAATCGTAAACCCGTCAAAGCCATATTCCCTATCCCCGTCTGAAATCCTATAGTCCGCCCCCTGCTTTTGCATAGCAATAAAGGCCCGGTGCATAGCGACAAGATAATCGCTACTGACCCACGGCTCATTATGGGACGGCAGAAGGATATCCACATCGGTCCCTAAGATCGCCATGCGCTCCGCTGATTTCTCATACTGCGCAACGTTTGACCCAACCAGATGCGCATAAAGCGTCGCCGGATAAAAACTATCACCGGTCCACATCAACCGCGCTTCCCGGTCAATCAGCACCACCGCATCCGGCGCATGACCCGGCACATGAAAAACCTTCAGCTCTCTTCCTCCTAAATCAATAATCTCACCATCAGCAATAACATCACTAATCTCAAACGCCCTACTGACGTAATTATCAACCGTCACTCCGTTTGGCATATCCTTCCATACCCAGCCGGACCCGACAAATTCCCGAACCTCGTCGTTAGTGCGCCCTTTGGCGTTGGCGGCCGTATAATCGCTCGCCACCCCGTAAAGACTAGAAAACTGATAATTCCCCCCCACATGATCATAATGAGTATGCGAATTAAGCACAGATACCGGCAGATCGGTTAGCGCCGCAACTAGGCTCTTGCATTGGATCTGATAAAAGAGCAGGCCTTCGAAACCCTGCACCGAGCGGCTTCCGCCGTGATGGCTGTTTCTGGTGTGGCGATCCTGCTGGCGATTGCTGGTCTCTATTCTTTAACGGCTTTTCTATCAGCCTCGCGTCGCCGCGAGATTGGGGTGCGGAAAGTGCTGGGCGCCAGCAGCATACAGATCGTTCACCTCCTGCTGTGGCAGTTCACTCGCCCGGTCGTCCTGTCCTTACTGGTGGGGCTGCCAGTCAGTTGGTATCTGCTGAATACTAAATATCTGGCACTGTTCCCGTCTCGCATTGAAATTGGTGGCGCCCTTTTGGGCATGACTGCGGGCATGACGGTGTTTTTGGTGTCCGCAACAGCTTTCTATCATGTATTAAAGACAGCGCGCACGCACCCGGCTAGCGTCTTACGTAGCGAATAGATATTATCTCCCAATCACATTATGGCCCAAAGTGAACCAGTTCTGTTCTTTCAGATGGTGATAAAACGACGCAAGATCATAATGCCCTCCTCTGAGATGAGCAGAGTTTACATCAGTTAGTTGAAGTGGTTAAAACGACAGAGTACGTATGTCCGCTTATGGCCGAAAGCAGACACTCAGAATTGGG
>Ga0233449_1000461_pt1 | contig 48610 bp, 46 predicted proteins | sample SI_124_October20_FD_183012 | JGI IMG/M metagenome (GOLD analysis project Ga0233449, IMG submission 183012) | Seawater microbial communities from Saanich Inlet, British Columbia, Canada - SI_124_October2016_200_MG | ecosystem: Environmental > Aquatic > Marine > Inlet | place: Canada: British...
TACACTATCAGGTAGTGTATCATTATTTTTAAATAGTTTATTTTTATACGTATAATCAAATAATAGATTGAAAAATATAATTTTCTTTTTACTACTACCTGCAAATAATGTTTTATTTGTTATTGACGACGATTTAAATTCTAATTGTTCAATTATCTTTTGTTTACTCGATGTACGATGTATTAGAAAAAGAGTCATTTATATATTATATTATATTAGTCTAGATAATTAAAATACATCTTTTTGTACAAAAGTGTTCACTAGAAAGTTACATTGTTCTAATTCAAGAATATATATTTATTAGGTATCAATTAAACATTATATTGTCAAAATTACATATTGCATATTATAGATTCTATTTAAGATATTGAATAAATTATTTTCTTATTAATTTAAAATATAAAACTCTCTCTCTCAAAATAAAAGTTAAAAGTAGTCGTTTTTTCTAGTTATTTCTGGTCATTTTTCTGGTTGTTTTTAGTTTAAAAATAAAATCTATTTATATATATATATGACTATTCATACATGTTCTCGATGCGGGTATACTACAAATAGAAAACAAAATTTAAAACTACATTTATTGAAAAGAAAGACATGTCCGCCGAAAATCAATGAGACGAGCATATATGATATATTAATATTCAATGGATTCGAAGAGGAAGCGATAAACTATAAAAATACAAATGACTGTAAATCAAATGTTGTCCATGTTATCCCTAATGTTATCTCAAATGTTGTCCAAACTGTTATCCATGTTATTCCAAAAGAAATAAAATGCAAGCATTGTAACAAAAAATTTGCTACAAGGCATTCTAAATCTAAGCATATCAAGTACAACTGCAAAGTACTTAAATTAACCGAAGAAACAATATCATTAAATGACGAAACAAAATTAAAAAATTACGACGCATTAGTTATCCAAGTTGAACAACTTGTTAATAAAATGGAATTGTTAGAAACATCAAAACCAACAAAAATTTCAAATAAAAATATTATTAATAATGGAACAGTAAATAATATTATTCTAAATAATTATGGGTCTGAAGATTTTATGTATCTTACTAAAAAAGTATTTATGAAATTATTAGAAACACCATTAACTGCAATTCCAAAATTAATAGGTATTAAATATTTTAATACAAATCATCCAGAAAATCAGAATATAAAGATTACAAATATTCATGATAAATTTGCTAAAATTTATAAAGATAATAAATGGTTAGTTAGTAATAAAAAAGATATCATTCAAGAATTAGTAGATAATGGTTATGCGGATTTTGAAGAATTTAAAGATCTAAATGAAGAAGAATTAACTGATAAGATAAAGTATAGCTATAAAAAAATGGAAAAATATTATATTAAAAATTTAGATGAGTTATATAAACAAAGTGAAATGGGGGTTATTAATGGAACAAATCAACTGGATTAATTATATTGTAAAATAAAACATATTTTACAAAATAAACTTTATTATTTTTATGTAGAAGTACTCATTATCATATTGCTAATTATTATGCACCGACAAACGAGCTTATTTATGAGGGTAGATAATGATTATTATTTTATTTAAATAAAGATTCCAATGTTGTTTTATTATAGATTCTATTTGAGATATTGAATAAATAATTTTCTTATTAATTTAAAATATAAAACTCTCTCTCAAAATGAAAGTTAAAAGTTTTTCTAGTTATTTCTGGTCGTTTTTCTGGTCGTTTTTCTGGTTGTTTTTAGTTTAAAAATAAAATCTATTTATATATATGACTATTCATACATGTTCTCGATGCGGGTATACTACAAATAGAAAACAACATTTAAAACTACATTTATTGAAAAAAAGACATGTCCGCCAAAAATCAATGAGACGAGTGTATATGATATATTAAAATTCACCGGATTCGAAGAGGAAGCGATAAACTATAAAAATAAGACAGTTGTTGTTCCAGAAAATATGGATTTTGCTGAAAGTAGCTCAAGTAGCTCAAATAGCTCGGATGAAATATTTATTAAAAATGGTAAATTAAAATGTTCTCATTGTGATAAAACATTTTTAAAGAAAGAATATTTGGAAAAACACATGAAGAAATCATGTAAAATGTTAATAAATTTTAATAATATATATGATTTCAAACAATGTAAATTAGCAAAGGATATATATAAAAATAAAGAGGCGGGCGAGATCTATATAATTCAAACAGATTATCTAAATTATAATTATTTTAAGATTGGTATATCAACAAATTTGGAATCAAGAATAACACAATATAGATGCGGTAATACATACGAACCAAGACTCTACTATTATATCCCATGTCGGAACGTGAGAGGAATTGATAATGAATTAAATATAGGACTGAGTCAATTTAATGTAAAACGTGAGATATTTACCGGAGATATCGAAATAATTAAAAATAAAATAGTTTCAATCGTACAATCTAAATATCCTAATGATAATGTAGTAGCATATGAACCTGAAATAAAATTAGGCGATTTTACAGAGTGTGTACATTGTAAAAAATGTTTTTTTAATAGTATTTCTTTGAGTAAACATTTTGCTGAGTGTGAAGAATACAGAGAATCATTAAATAAATTTAATACAACAAATACGCATATTTGTAAATATTGTCATATATTATTTGCACGAAATTCTTCATTGCAACGACATATAAATAATAGATGTAAGATTAGAAACGGTGAATTACAAAAATGTGAAATGCAAAAAGATGAATTGCAAAAAAAGAATGATGCATTAGTTATACATATTGAAAAGCTTATAAATGAAATAGCAATATTTGAAACGAATAATATCAATAATACGATAAAATAAAAGAAAGATATAAAAAAATGGAAAAGTATTATACTGAAAATCTTGGTGAATTATATAAACAAAGTGAAATGAGTATAATTAATGGAACAAATAAATCTTTTGTTTTGCAAAGCAATGCAATATAATTATATTGTAAAATAGAATATATTTTACAAAATAAACTTTATTATTTTTAGTACAAGTGAAGAACTATATTGATACCTAACCATATTCCATTGCTTATATTACTACATAAATAGATATTATATATATATAATAATGGAACCAACAACAGATTTAAACACCAATTTATCTATAACGATCCTAAGTATGGATATTAATAAAAACTGTATAACATGGTTGAAGCAAATTGAAGAATGTGTCGAAAAAAATAAATCAACTATTCTTTCTAATGATACCAAAGAACCAATGTCCAAATGTTTACAACTATATGCAAAAAACAATAATTGCAATGTATCATTTGGAATAAAATGTCAGTGTAACCATATGACCGAATGGGTGAAACCAAATAGATAGTTCATAATACTACTCTTCACGCACCATCATATTTTCTTAATTTAGATCTTTGTTCTCCTAACATGAATGCAGATGGCATCATACCTGATCTTTTAGCATCTAGGCGTGCTTTATTATTTTGAAAAATAGTTGGTTCTCTAGGTTTATTAATTAACTGTTTATCAATAGTAAAGAAATCTTGTTTTAACATATTTTTTAAAGTATTGTATTTTATTTGAGTTATATCATAACTAATTCCCATCCGATTATCTTTAATCCATATATGAGATAAATGAACAATTATCTCAACTTCAGAGCCAGCTTCAAAGTTTTTTATATCTTGAACAATATCATTTTCAGATACAATTTTAATATCATTTTTACCGAAATAATTTAACTTTATATTTTTGATAGTCTTAATTTTTTTTAAATTCGATATCCATTCTAATTTAGGTTTATTTAATAATTCTTGTAATGTATTTTCTAAAGTGTCAATTAAATTAGAAAATTTTTTGGTTTTATTATATACAGGATTTAATGGAAAATTTACTTGATTATAAGTTTGATTTGTATAGTTATATAAAAGCCTAATAGGTGGAATTCTTAATAATAAATTACAAAGGTCTGCATTATCATTTTTAGAATCATAAGAATATATAAAATATTTTGATGTATTATCGAAAGATATTTTTTTTGACAATATAATATTATCAATTATTGTCTTATAGTTATCAATGTCAATTATTGTGTTATTCATATTAATAGTATATATGACAATTCTATAAATAAAAAAAATGAATTATATAATCTTTTATTTATAGTATTAATACTATAATGCCAAAGCTAATATGTTTTATATACACACAGACAAATGGACTACATAATTCGAATGAATTTGTTACTAAGAAAAATATGTTTCAATTTGCTAGACCTGTTTCATTACATTATATTATTGGATATAGACAGGGTGATGAATTTACTGAAACTAAAAAAGGAAAATTTATATTTAAACCAGATTGTTTAACTATATCTAAAGAATCATTTAAAATTCATAAAATTTCATTGGATAAAGCCGAAAAAGACGGTATTCCACCCGGTGATATAATGGCTACTCTAAAGAAAGATTTAAAAAATGTATCAGTAATTGTGTCACATAATTTACCATTTCATATTAAAACATTACAAGTTGAATGTTTTAGAACATGTGTAAGTATTGATTTTGGTAATCATATACTTATTGATACTATTAACTTTAACCATACTTTAGAATATCCTAAATTATTAGATTTAGCTAAACATGTTCTTGATAAAGATTATTCTGATAAAAAGTCAAGTTATAATTTAATGCTGATTAAGAAATGTTTCATGAAATTATATAATAGTTACGAAAAGTCTATACTTAGTTCTGTTGCAAAATAATCATCAAGTTTATCCTACTTTTCGTTCTTTTATTGTAAATGGTTTTTTGTATGGCGATTGACATGTTTTATCAGACCATTCCATATCAAATTTCTTACAGTCTGATTTGGTAACAAAATCTTTACACTCAAAGTTTATTCTTTTACATGAACCTAAATAGTCTCTATCTATTAAATCATTTGGGGGTCTACAATTATTATTAGACCACCCATTTACACCATCAATAAATAGTGCTTGTTTGTTATTACTTTTAACATCATTTATGTTACAATTTTCTTTTTTCTGATAAACATAATCAAAAGTATCTTTATTTATATTAAACTTTTTGGTAACAAGACAACAGTTTTTTTCTTTAAAATAATTCTTAAGTGTACTAATAGTATTACCAACTGAATTAGAAATTGTCATATGCGTATCACTCCCAATTGCTTCAAAATCTTCATCTGTATATATGTATGATTGATACACTTTATTTAGTATATATAAAATAATTAATATTTTTATTAATAGTATTATTTGGTCCATTAGTAAATATGATATTTTAAATAATACTATTAATATTTTATTGATAGTATTATTTGTTCTATTTAGGTTAGTCAATTAAGAAAGCTTCTAGTGTCCACATCTTGTTTTTAATATTCCAATCATTCAGTTTATATACACTATGTTTAGGGCATCTCACATTACATTCTTCAAATGATTCTCTTCTAATACAATCTTCAACCGATTCACCTTCGTCACACGTGCCTGTTAAACCTAATTGAATGTCATATGTGCCTGCTGACCCGTATCCAATACAAAGAACCCATCTGTCTTTGTTGCCAGATGTATCGCGTGTATAATCACTCATAAACTTTTTATGCTGAACGTTAAGGCATGTAGACCATGTAACATTTCTGCGAAGTTCTTCATCTGTCAATGATGAACCTTTAGGAATAATATATTTAACCAACGATTCGCATGCAGTAACTTTTGTTCTTTGTACTATAGAACCAAAGATACTCGTATTAATTAATGCATGGAATGTAATTTTTTCAGTCAAATCATTATTACTAATTTTGGTAGCATTATTTGGGTCATTAAAAAGCAACATACATGAACCTTTCGGTTTAGGTACATAATGGTGGGGACTCGATGAAGGCGCATGATCGTTAATATGTCTATAATAATTAGATTTATTAGTGTGTATAGGCATCACAAAGTAATAAATTATTAAATGACATGTAGCACTTATATTTTCAATTTTTATTTTAAGAAAATCTTTGCAAGATTTTCTTAGAATAAGTTACTGGTTATCAGGACGAGTTTGCTTAGCAAACTCGTCCTGATAAACCAATTTTTATTTGATTCACCGAAGGTTACGTAGTATATTGATATTTGCAAAGCAAACATGGTTAAAAACATTCTTTTCACTGAAGGGCAATTGCAATATCGCCCATTTAATGATTTTCTTTTTAGAAAACGAATGATCTTTAAACAAATAGTTGCAATATATAAATATTAAATGAAAATACCATTAGAAATAACACAATTAGGTGAATTAATAAAAGAATCAATGCCTAATCAAGTATTGCGTGTAGTCGGCGAGGTATCACAACCAAAAAATTTTAGAGGCAATATGTATTTAAACTTGAAAGATAAAATGTATAATATTAAAGCGATTATATGGAAAACCAAGTATGAACAATTTAATACTGAAATAAAAGATGGTGATAAGATAGTTGTTAAAGGAAAATTAGATTTTTATGGTGCAAATGGATCCATAACATATATTATTGATAAATTAATTAAATATGAAGGTGAAGGTGAATTATCTGCATTATATCAAAAATATAAGAAAACGTTTGAAACAAAAGGTTATTTCGATCGTGATAAAAAGTTAATAATACCTGATAAAATAGAAAAAATTTTATTATTAACAAGTGAAAGTGGTGCGGCAATTCATGATTTTATTTATGCATTAGATAATAATCATAGTAAATTAGATTATGATATAATTGATGTTCCAGTTCAGGGACGCCAATGCCCTTTAAATATTATAAATGAAATAAATAAAATTAAAGATAACTACGATGCAATTGTAATAACACGGGGTGGTGGTTCATTTGAAGATTTATTTGGATTTTCACAACCAGAGTTAATAGAAGCAATTCATAATTTTGATCAACCTGTTATAAGTGCAATTGGCCATCAAGTAGATACTAGTTTATTAGATTTAGTTTCAGATTGTTGTTGTCCAACGCCGTCGCTTGCAGCACAATATATAATTGATACAAATAAAAAATTTATAAATGAATTAGAAGAAATACGAGATGATATTAAAGATGAATTGCTTGGATCATATAATAAACAAAACAGAGGACTTAATAATTGTACTGAAAGGTTAAATAAAATTATTTTATCATTTGACAGAATCCAACATTCATATCAAAGTGAATTATTAAATCAATTAAATACATATGCATTTAAATTAAAAGAATTGGATTTGAAATTATCTAGTTTGGTAAATAATGCTACTGAAAAAAATAATATAATTTTGATAAAAAATAATAAAAATGTTATACATAAGGATGTTGGTAAGTTTATAAAACGTTTAGAAGGAACTGATGATTTTATAATTGGTTGGGGTAATAAGAAGATAAAAATAAGTAGTTATAAATTTGAAATATTATAATATTTGTATTTAAAAGTTTATAATTACTTAAGATATATGGCAAATATTGAGGAAGCATTTAATTCCAAATTTGAAAGTGTCACGAAAGTTAATAATCACAGTGATATTATAGATTATTTTTTTACTCAAAGAAAAGTGACTGAGTATGAAGAAGTTTTCGATAAAAACATGAATCGTATAAAGAAAAAGAAAGAGATTACATATAACTTTATAGCAATTAATATACCACACTATAGTTATGTAGAATCATCTGAGGTGACTGTTGGATTAAAAATATGGGGCGATGATTCATTTAAATATGTTGGATCAATTACGAATATTGAGGGTAATGTACCAAGTATTTTATTAAAACTTGATACAGATAAACAGTTATTTATTAATTTAAAAGTGTGTATAAAGAAGAGTGATGATACAAGTGAGAAAGAATATGTTACTTTTATAAACATACCAAAGAGATATCAGATAGAACCATCAATTGCTGTAGATCTTTAGGAGGTTTGATTTTAAATACATGTAACGCTAAACACAAATGTATAAATTAATATATAATATATATAATATATTATATAATAATGTCTAAGTTGGATATTTTTAGAGAAGAAATTGATGATATTGATGATCAAATATTAGATTTACTCATTAAAAGAATGAGTATATCTATAAAAGTAGGTAAATTTAAAAAAGAAAATAATATTACTATTTTAAATTCGAATAGAGAAAATGAAGTATTAGAAAGATTAGTAAATAAAAATAATTCAATTGATTTAACAGATATAAATCGCACTTGCGTGAATAATGTTATCAAAATAGATGATAACTTTATTAAAAACTTATGGATTAATTTAATGGATTATTCAAAAGAATTACAGAAAATTAACGATAAGTTATAACAGTAGGTACAAATGTAGATCCTATTGTGGAGTAAGGTGAACCCGGAGATAAAGGAAAATATGTTGAGTATGGAGAATACGTTGAATAAGGAGATTGAGGGCCAATACCATTCCAAGTATTCAATAGGTCGGTAGGTGCACCAGGGAGTCTTGGTGAAATTGGGATACCACTGACACCTGGAAGTGGAGTATCAATGTATGCAGAATAAGATGGTCCATAAGAAATAGAAGGACTATAAGGGTAAGTATTAATACCTACTCTATTTCTTCCATCTTGTGTAAAATACTTGAAGTTAGCTTGATAATTACTTTGTTGATCACTTATAATAATATTTTGTAAATTAAGATTATGATGAATCTTTACGAAGTTCTTAATAGCTTCGTTCATTGAATCAGCAGTAAGTTGATAAACAAATGGTTGAATAACTTGATAATGTGTCATATAATAATAATTAGATATTTTTATTTGTATAGTAATAAAAGTATGATTAAATATGTGGAATAAAGCAATTTAACCGTTATAAATCATATAAAAATTGATATATATATATGAGAATTAGTATATTACTATATTATTGACCTAACATGGGTATTAAAAACTTATTAAAATTCCTAAATCATTTTCCTGATCTCGTTGTCGAAACAGACATTAACGAGTATACTGGAAAGAAAATAGCTATTGATATTAGTATTTTACTATATCAAGTTGTTATTTCTGTTAGAAACACAGGAACTGATTTAACAAATAAACAAGGCGATATTACATCTCATATACTTGGCTTATTTAATAAAACTTATAAATTATTAAGCAAGGGTATCATCCCCGTATATGTATTTGATGGAAAACCACCTGAACTAAAAAGAAAAGTTTTGGATATGAGAAAAAGTATCAGACGAAAAGCAGAACAAAAAATGACAATTGCTAGTACAGAAGAAGACAAGATAAAATACTTCAAAAGAAGTGTTGTAATTACCAGAAAACAATTAGATGAATGCAGAGAATTATTAACCTTAATGGGTGTACCATATATTGATGCACCTGAAGAAGCTGATTCTCAATGTGCATTGTTGGCTAAACAAGGTTTAGTCGATGCAGTTTTAACAGAAGATATGGATATCTTAACATTTGGTTCTCCATGTATTATAAGAAATTTAACATCTTTCAAGAAAAAACCAATAGAAATAAGACTAGATAAAATTAAAACGAAGTTTAATTGGACTCAAGACGAGTTTATTAAATTTTGTATTTTGTTAGGATGTGATTATTGCGATCATATTGTTGATAGTAATTGTTTTCAAATATTTGATACTTTCCAAAAATATGACAAAAATATTGATACCGTATTAACTGACTTAAAACAGCCTATTGAATATGACACTGCGATTAATTACTTCAAAGAACCAAATGTAAATGATACTATCACCGAAATTAAAATTAAATTACCTCAATTATTAGATTTAAATAATCTTCTAGTTAATCACTATAATTTAATAAAATATAAGATTCAGAATAAACTAAATCACTTGTATGTATTATCTTCAAAGATAAATAATGAAAGTGTTGTTTTGAATAGTATAACTATTTAGATGATAATCCTAAATTAATACATTTAAATTCAGTATTATTTTGTAACTGTTGCTTTATTTCTGGAATTATTTTCCTAAAATTCTTTATAAATAATTCTGGATCATTATTTTGATCTAATAACTTATAATGACATTTACTTAGGAAAATAGATGTACTACAATCTAATAGATCAGGTAAACTTGTAATATCTTTAGTTAAATTTATATTTATCTCAGATAATGGTAAGAAAAATTGTCTATTGCTATTCATAAATTGTTGAATTAGATTAATGGTTTCACTTGTTACAGATTCTGGAAAAAATGTTAGTTTATATCCTGGTTCTAATGGTGTTATAAATATAATGGATTCTAATGGATTAAAATTTCTATTTTCATTGAAGTTTAATTCTGTAAATGTAGTAGGATAATGTTTTACAATATCAGACAATAAAGGTATTCTACCATATGGATAATACCATAATAAATCAGTTTTATCATTAAAATAATAGTTTAAAACCCATTCGAATCCTTCAATATATTTATTAATTACCGTTTTAATATCTTTATTAGGGAAGAAAGTACTATTATAACTACTCGTAGATTCTAGTTTTTTCTTATAAAAGGAATGTTCTGGATTAAATAATTTATCGTAACCTTCAAGTTTATTAGTAATTATATATTCTAATTTTCCTCTTTTATTTTTTTCATCCAATAAATGGTCTCTCTTTAATTTATTAATATGGTCTTTTAACTCGAAACTTCTTACTTGTAATTTTATAGGTGTATCGGGTGCATCTAAACTAAAATTAACAAATGGTAATTGCAATGGCTGTAAATACAAATATAGTATTAGATCTTCTAATAATTCAGATGGTTTAATTTTAAGATAATACATTGATTTGAACTCAGTTACTATTTTTTTAAATTCTTCACTTCGTCTTCCAAATAGTGAACTTCCTAAAACACCATCTCCATATAATGTATGATACAATGTATTACCATCGATTATTTTCGAAATATTATAAATAAAGTTATAATAAGGTGTACTGCTATTATTTGATGCTTTTATAGTTCTTATAATTTTTTCATAAATATTTTGATTTAAATTTACATCACTAGGACGATTTCCTGTTGAATATGTGTTACCATTATATTCTGTTACTTCCATATTATAATTATATGTTTTATCTAAACTGCTTTTTAAAAAGTCATAAAAGAATCCTACATCAATACATGTAGCTGCATTTAATGGCGTACATATACTTTTAGTTCTTTTTAATGAATTACTTTTAACAATAAATTTAAGAATAATATTATTTATATCTGCTTTAAAATTATATAGATCCAAATGAAAATTCTTATCTTTGGCATATCTATAATTTCTAAACTTTGAATTGTAAAAATTCCTATTAATATCTTTCATTTCATTTTTCGTTAATAGATCGAAAAAATGTTTTAAATTATTATGATTTAATGTATATTTATTATTAACATCGCCTGTGTGCCTTGTTAATATATTCCCTACTTCTTTTAGTGTTAATAGATAGTTATCAATTATTGAATTAATATCATTTGCAACCTGAACTGATTCTAATTTAGGTAAGAAATCATCTCCAAATAATGTAAAAATATATATTATTTCATTAATTAACAATCTTTCATCTATTATAGTATCTACTCTGTTTCTGCAATAGTTTATTAACTCATTTTTAAATTTATTTATATCTATTAAATTATAAATTTTCTTCTTTTTAATTTTAGATGTTTGTTGATCAAATCTTAATAATGATACATCAATGTCTAAAATCATTAATAATAAAATCATATCTGAATCAGGTGAGTATACACAGATTTTATTTTTTGTACCGGTTAATCCTCTTAAACATTTCATTATTTTCATTTCACCTTCGCCTGGATTATAAACATCTGATACTAACATACCTGTTAGGTTTGGACATATTTTCTTACATTCATTTATGAAACTCTCGGTTTTTAATTCTTTGCACATATCATCCATAAACTTTGTTCCTGGACTAATATTTGTTTTACTCCAATCAATTGGTAATTCTACTTCTTTCATTAGTTTATTCATTAAATCACCAATATATCTTCTCTTTTTTTGTTCCATCATTTTTGCAAAAGATGGGACGCCATCGATTGCAAGCATAACATAGTTTATATTTTGTGAAATAAAATTATTTTTCAGCAAGTTTTTAATTGATTCTTTTACTTGAATAATAAGCTGTGGTTCAAAATCTGACAAGCTATTAAAAGTAAAGCTTAAATTTGATGCATTATTTATATCTGATAGCATTTCTGAGGAAACATTATGAATAATAGAATTAAAATCAATTAGAAAATGTGTAGCATCTACTTTATTGTATGGTTCTTCTAAATATGTTATAACATCAAAATTTCGATCAACACTAGAAAAAAAACTTGTAATTCCCATTTTACTATTAACTAGATATTATAATTCAAATCCAAAAAAAATTGTTTATTTAAAGGTTTATTATGATATTTGATAATCTAAATGAAAACTGATATTGATAATTGGGTAGATTTTCTAAATGAAACTACAACTAAAGCACAACTTGATGGTATATCTTTCGATAAAAATTCTGTCTGTAATGATCTGAGATGGACTGCTATAGAGATTTTAGAACAATTTATTGGTGATAACAAAGGTAGGCAATTAACAAATATGATAATTGAATTAGAAAAGAGTTTTATACTTATTGCTAATGAATTAAAGAAAGATAAAAGTCCAGATGATATTAGGAAACTTTCTTTCCTTGCATTAAGTAACATTGTTGTAGAAATTTTAAGAGAGATGCGCATCGAAGCGTATTCAGATAGTAAAAACTTTGATCCAATTAAATTCTTTACTTCATATAAACATAATCTAACAAGTGAAAAACAAAGTAATGGTTCCAAAAAGACCAAAGCTACTAAAGCCACTAAAGCTACTAAAGCTACCAAAGCTACCAAAGCTACCAAAGCTACTAAAGCTACTAAAGTTACGAAAGAGGCTAACGTTTCGAAAGTTGCTAAAGTTTCTAAAGATGAAAATGATAATGAAGAGATTGAAGAAGATTCAGAAGATGAAGAAGACTCTGATTACGAACCAATATATATAAATGATGACGACGACGATGATGACGACGATGATGACGACGACGACGATGACGATGACGACGACGATGATGACGATGATGATGAGGAAGATGAGGATGAGAACGATGAGGATGACGATGATGATAATTTAATTACAAGAATGAGAAGTAATAAAAGAAATAGATTAAGAGTAATTGGGAGAAATTCAAAACCAGATAAAAAGAAACAAAAGTTAGATATGGATTTTATTAACTCATTAAGTACATCTGTTACACCAAAATCATATGAAGATCAAGCTTTCATGCACTTTAGTAAATTTGATGATGGTAAAAAGAAGACTTTCTTAGATCAGTTTAAACTGATTGTAGATACAGAAGATATTACAGAACCTGTTCTATTTAAGATTGTAAATATGGATTTGCCTGTTGAACAAAAGAATAGTATTTTATCCGAGTACATGAATGTTGAAAACTCTTATTCAGACAAGTCTAAACTAAAGTCATGGATTACGAATGTTCTGAAACTACCATTTGGTAAAGAGAAAGGTGTCGACCTTAATAATCTAAAAGACCCAAATGAAGTTAGATCATTTATTGAAAAAATAAATGATAATATGAAAGAAGCTATATGGGGCCACGACGAAGCAAAGAAAAAGATTGTTGAAATCATGGTTCAATACATTACTAATCCATCAAGTAAAGGTAGTTGTTTGGGTATATGGGGGCCACCCGGTAATGGTAAAACTACTTTGATTAAAGAAGGTATTGCAAAAGCAATGGGACGTGCATTTATATTTATTTCTCTAGGTGGTGCAAGCGATGCATCCTTTCTAGAGGGTCATTCATATACTTATGAGGGTTCTATCTATGGAAGAATTGCACAAGGGTTAATGAAAGCTGATTGTATAAATCCTATTATCTACTTTGATGAGTTAGATAAAATTAGTAATACATCAAAGGGTCAAGAAATCACAAACTTACTTGTACATTTAACAGACCCTGCTCAAAATTCAGAGTTTGTAGATAAGTATTTTTATAATCTAAAAATAGATTTATCCAAAGTAACATTTATTTTCTCATATAATGATCCATCATTAGTTGATCCTATTTTGAAAGATAGAATTACACAAGTAGAGACAAAATTTCTATTAGCAAATCAAAAAATTCATATTGCTAAAAATTATTTGATACCAGCTATTTTAGAAGATGTAGGATTAAAAGCAGGTGATTTAAAAATTTCAGATAGTGATATTAATAAAATTGTATCTGATTACACATTAGAAGGTGGTGTGCGAAAACTAAAAGCTATATTCTATTCGATTACACGACAATTAAATATCATGGCACTAACCCAAGAGAAATTAGGAAATAGAGTAGTTTCTTGGCCAATGAAAATTGATAGTAACGACTTCCCAATTTTATTACGAGACTATAATGTTATGAATTTCCAAAAAGTTCATAAAGAAAATAAAATTGGTGTAATCAATGGTATGTGGGCTGGTAGACTTGGCATTGGTGGTATTCTACAAATGGAGTCTTCGTGGATTCCTGCACAAAATAGAAACTATGTCAAAGCAACTGGAAGTCTAGAAAAGGTTATTAAAGAAAGTATTGAAGTTGCGAATACTCTTGCTTGGAATTTTGTAGATAAGGAAACTAAGAAACAATTTGAAATTAATTTCAAAGAAAGTCCTTTTGGAATTCATATTCATTGCCCAGAAGGCGCAACACCTAAAGATGGACCATCAGCAGGTACCGCTTTAACTGTTCTATTTTATTCACTATATATGCAAAAGAAGATTCGTCGTGATATAGCAATTACCGGAGAAATCAATCTTCAAGGTAAAGTTTTAGAAATTGGTGGATTGGAAGAAAAGCTTCAAGGCGCTAAAAAAGCTGGTATTAAACTAGCTCTAATTCCAAAAGATAATGCGAAAGACTTGGTAAGAATTAAGGAACGAAATCCTGATTTGATAAACAAATCATTTCAAGTAGTAGATGTCGAAGATATTACTCAAGTATTGAAGAAGGTATTTGTTTAATTTATAAAACTTTTTATTTAATATAATTATCTACAAAGCTTTTTTAATTTATAAGGATAACTCTTAAACGTATCTAACATTGAGTTAATAGCATCTTTTGCAAGTTTAAAATCACCACATGTATATAAATCAATACTAATTGTTCCATTTTCTGGCCATGTATGAAACGATAAATGACTTTCAGATAATAGATAAAATCCTGTTAATCCTTGAGGTTCGAATTTATGTATTTTAGTATTTAATACAGTCATTTTTGATATAGTTAATGCTTTTTCAAACAGTGTATTTAGATATTCTTGATCATTTAGAATATTAAAAGGTATTTCTTCAAAATCTATTAAATAATGTACCCCCTTCGCTTTTTTTTCTGATTTATATTTATATTTTTCTAATTTCTTTTCTAATTTACTTGGTAAGTTAAAACTTGATGTATGAATTTTGTGGGTATAATATTGTAAATCTAAATTCTTTTTTTTATAAAAGTCCCAATCAATAAGATGCTCTAATGGATTAATTGTATCAGAAACTAAACAAAAAGAATAAAATCCACCAGCAAAAGTTGGTATGTATACACCATACGGATTTACATATTTAAATAATTCTCTTTTTGTTTTAACAATATTAACAATACTTTTTTCATTCCAATTAACATTATCGGCATTAAAACAAATTAAATATTTATCATTTACTATTTTCTTGATATATTCAAAAAATTGATTCGTAAATAAAGGCACAGACTGATTAAAATCAGTAGAATCAATTATTACTAAATCAAACTTTGGTTGTGTGTCAGATACTATATAGTTTTTAACATATTCGAAACCATCGCCAATAATTAAATTAAATCGAGGGTCTGTTGAATTTAAAGTTGGTTCAAAATTTTTAAAATGAAGTTTTGCAGCTCTTACAACTACTTCATCAATATCTACCATAGTTAATTTAACAACATTATTATGTTTTAATACTTCTCTAGCAGTACCGCCATCTCCGCCACCAATAATTAAAACATTAATATCTTTATTAAAATAGTTTAAAGGTACGTGTCCAATCATCTCATGATAGTTCATCTCATCTGACTCGGTGAGTTGTACATCATTATCAATTACTAACATGTTGCCAAAATTCTTAGTTTCAAAAACTTGAACAAGTTGATACTTGCTTTTTTCTTCAAATAATTTCTTTTTAATAATATATTCAACAGAAAATTTAGATACATCTTTGAAAATATTAGATGAACTTTCTTTATTTAAAAATATTTCCAATTTAGTTTCACCTTTTGAAAGTAAATGAAATACAAAATCTCTGAAACAATCTGTATCTTCGGAATAAACATGACCCATAGCCGGTTCTAGTTTAGCCCATACTAAAGAATAGTATTTATTAAATAAACTATCAATCTGATTAATCGTATCCTTATCGTATTTTAATTTATAATTTTGTCTAATTTTATTAATATTAACACAATCTTTTCCGGAATCTTTTACTATATTCCAAAATATTTTTTCAATATTATCCATTATTTTAGTTTAGATAATTTATTTTATACTAATATTATATATGGATAACTTGGGTATTAAAAATATTTTAAATTTTGTAACGAGTAAAGATGATAAAGATCTATTAGAACATTACGGTGGCAAAGGTAAAGGTAAAGGTAAAGGTAAATCTAAAAAGATGAAGAAAAAGAAAAGTAAGAAGAAGAAGAAAAAGAAAAAGAAGGATGATGAAGGCGATGCTGGCGATGATGCTGGCGATGATGCTGACGATGATGCTGACGATGATACCTCTGAATATGGCGATGATGACTCTGAAGATGGCGAAGATAAGGATGACAGCGAATCAGAACGACCTGGTTTTTTCGCACGTATGTTCGGTTCTAAATCACCAAAAACTATAAAAGGACCTGATAAAATAAAACGTAAATTAAGACGACTAAGTCAAGAAATATATAAAAATAAGAGTATAATAAGTAGCATAGTAGATGAAAATCCAGAGTTAGCTGATTTTGTAGAACAATTACAGGAATAGAAACATGTGTTACTATATCTGTTTATTAATACTTTATTTAAACACACAATTGTTTATATTATATAATGGGACAATGTATTAGTTATTATGATAATAATAAATTAAAGGAACTAAACAATGATACACCCTTTTTTAGTTTAGAGGGTCGTCACTTTCAATCAAAGGTTGTAGATATATACGATGGTGATACTTGTAGTATTGTTATAAATTTAGATGGTAAATATTTAAAATTTAAACTAAGATGTTTGGGATATGATTCACCTGAAATTAAACCACCACTTAGTTCAAAGAATAGAACATACTTGATAGATTTAGCAATTAAGTCTAGAAACTATTTTATATCTCGTGTAACAAATTGTGATGTAGATCTATTACAACACTATTCAAAGAAAGAAGTAAAAGAATTAATAGTGAGTAATACTAAAATAGTATCTATTAAAACGTATGGTTGGGATAAATATGGGCGACTTTTAGGTGAAATATTTATTGATGGAATTAATATTAATAATGAAATGATAGAGAAGAAATATGCATATAAGTATGATGGCGGTACAAAAGAAAAGAATAGTATATAAATTTATTACATCATTTTTAATAGTAAGAAATTATTCTTTGTTTAAAGATATATATAAGGGTTTATGGTCTAGTGGTATGATTCTCGCTTTGGGTGCGAGAGGTCGGGGGTTCGATTCCCCCTAAACCCCGTGTGGTGAGAGAACTACACACTGCCTTTATAGCTCAGTGGTAGAGCGTCAGTCTTGTAAACTGAAGGTCTTGGGTTCGATTCCCAATTGAGGCTAAAAATATTTTAAATTTAATTAATTAATTAAATTTAAATTACTTTTTATATATTATCTAAGAAAAATGTCTATCAACCTGTTCGATTAAAAATGTTAAATTTGTTTGTTTACAATCTCTCTCAAGATAGTCTAAACCATGTTGTTCAAATGTTGTACCAACTTGTGTACCATCCATATAATATAATTTGAAATTCAACTCTTTAATATTCTGTGAATTTCTGTGAGTATATCGTTGTCGATTGTGTCCAGTTAAGAATATATAATTTTTACTTTGTGTTGACGGATAGAATGTACCGATAACATTATTTAATTTTCCATTTGTAATTAGATTTCTACTTGGCACAATTGGTTCTAAACTTAGATAGAATAATTTTTCATTTAATAAATCTTTAATACCGTGTTTTAAATGAGTTAATGAATAAAACTTTGAACTACCACCTGTTGGTTTACCATTATATATCCATTTTCCTTTCATTACTACTGTATTAGTAACGTCAGTTTGGTTTGAATCACTTAAAAAAGTTTTAATTTCCGCATGTTCAGAATCAGTAAAATTAACTAATGGATATGTTTTTATAAAGGCTTTTTTAAATAAAATAGTAGTTGTGCTAGGAGTTTCATCGGTTATATTTTCACTAACTGTTATCTCAATCTTACAACTTCCGATTTGTTGAATTTTATTAATAGTTAAACAATTATTATTAGATGATGTAGATGTAATATCAAGATGTTTTATATTTTCTAAAGATACTAGTTTTTCAACCTGTGTGCGAGTTAACTTGTCAATTATTATCTTTTTAGTACTAGATACAAATGTTACATTATTATAAGAAAATTGACTTTCGATATACATCAGATGATCGACCGATGTAATCTCTAAATAATGATATTTATAGTTATCTGATAAATTTGATTTTTCGCCAATCTCGATTATACTTCCTTTAACAAAATCAACTGTTAATAGTGATTCTCCAGATTGATCTATTTTAATATAACCAACTTCATTTGTCGCATTTATTTTAATATTATCTGATATATCATTTGGTTGATACCAAATAGTATCAGAATAATATTTAGCTAATCTTACTTCTGTTTTTAAAAAATTCATTTGTGCTGGTGTATTATCACCTGTTGCTAGTTTAATATAACCATTGCTAATATCTCTTATTTTATATAATGTATTATTTAAACTAAGTGTATCCGTATAATAATCATTATATAAATAATAGTTTTTTTTAATATCGGCATGTACCCCATTTGATAAATCGGTCTCATTAAATAAATAAAATATTTTGCTATCATTATCAATTATTTTAAAGAATTTATAAGTATTTCCACCAGCATCATCTTCAATATATTTAACAACTGTATTATCATATCCTCTTAAAAATATACCGGATGGATCAACTGGATTAGACATTGCTTCTAAATAATCAATTTTATATCCGATATGAGTATCAGGTATATATCTTGGTGCAACAATTTCAGTTACATTAATATCTTTAATATCTTCAAGTGAATCTTCGATAACTGCACCATTATTAACGTTGAAAGTTTTATTATAGTAAGCAGATGTATTATTCCAAGTAGTTTGTGGGCCTGAATTATTTTCAATCCATTTTCCACCTGATCCAAAATAACCTTTTTCAAAATAAGTTGTATATTTCTCGGTTGTTTGATTAAATTTAATTTTAAAATTAAATGGATTTGGTTCTTTGATAATATTTCTATCTCTAGAATTTACTTTTAAAATATAATTATTTGTATTTTCATTAAATGATGATTTAGTTAAATTATTTTGTCTAAATTCCATATATATTAATTTATAGATTTATTTTCATAACAAACTTATAAATTAATACTTTTTAAATTTGTTTGAAGAATCTATCGCACTATGTGATTGCCATTACTGCGGTACATAAAGTTAACAAATCTCTACAAATAATTAAACTTTTTGAATATATGTCATTAAGTATGCATCTTTATCTTCCAAGTTTTGGTAATATTTATTTAATATATCTTTCACTATAAATAGACCCTTCGAATAGAAATTGATTGCTTTCTTATTTGATACTTGGACATATAAAGTAATATCGGTATCAAACTTTTCTTTAATATAATCAAGCAATAATGTACCTAATCCATTTCTCTGGTTATCTTTTGTAACACCAATTGACATTATATGAAGTCTGTTTTCATTCTCAAATAATTCACAGACTATAAATGCCATTATGTGATTATTTTCTACAAGTTTATAAATAAGATTACCATTATAATATAACATTGTCAAGTCAAATCTACTATAATATATAGGTAGTACTTCTTTTCCTATACTTTCTATTTCTATAAAATCTTTATTGTCAGCCTTTGTAATTTCAAACATTAATTGTATGTTTGAATTATTCTTTATATATTTAAAAATATTATTGATTTAAAAAAAAAGTATAAATACTATATATATGTCTCTTAATTTTGTTGAAAATAACAAAACGAGTATTCAAGAACTAAATGTTAAAGTAGCCGAACTCATTAAAAATTTAAATATCGATGCATCTGGTAAACTAAGTGTTGCCAAATGTTTAAAAATAAATGGTGAAGTAAATAAAGCAATTAAATCAATCAAAAGTTTAGCACAAGCTGTTGCAGATATTGATGCAGGTGATAAAGCAGGTGTAATTATAGCAATTACTTTAGAAACTTTAAACAGTGATGAAGTAAAATCTATTTTATCCGAAGAACAAAGAAAAGATGTTGAAGATTTTTGTCAAGATGCTGAAACAATTGATGCTGTGATAGGTTTAATTGACTGGGTCTCTGATGAGACACTAAAAAAATTAGACGCTAATAACGACGGTGTAGTAACAAAAGAAGAATTAGAAACAGATTGTGCTAAAAGATGCAAGTGTTGCCCCTCAATTGCATCATGCTGGTCTGCTTTCTTTATTAATGTTTTATGTTGTGGGTGTGGAAAAGATTCAATCGAATACCAAGCAGCTAATAAAGTATAAATTTATTCGAATACGGATTGTCAATCGCGTTTTTCACTAACACTTGTATAAGCGAAAGTAGTATTCATTATTACATATACTAATTTCAAAAGAGAAATACATAAATACTTAAATACTTTAATAATTTTGAAATAATTATTATTAATTTATATTAAATAAAATTTGCTGTTTGAACATATGTCAATTGCAAAGCAAAAATACAAACCAATTTTTATTTTAAGAAAATCGATTTAACGTAGTTAAATGATGCTAGATTTTCTTAGAATAAGCTAATGGTTATCAGAACGAGTTTGCTATTTTACGAAGTAATGGCAGACTCGTCCTGATAAACCAATTTCAAAAGCAAAGCTTAACTTATTACTACGTAATTATGATTAATAACATTCATCTAAGATGAAAAGTATGATTTTTAGTAATTAAAACAAAATATGGAAGCGTATCTCCCAATATTTTTATTTGCTTTGCAATAAAAAGTTTTAATGATTTTCTTTTTAGAAAATCAATAAATTTCGTAGAAATCACGTAGTTAAATGATGCTAGATTATATTTAGGCCAATTAAATAGTATATGTTTTTATAACAAAAGAATATGTGAAAGCAGTCTCTCTTAAATGCTTGTATCGATCCATGCCACCAAAATGTCCTTGTTTCATTTCAGTTTTTAACAACATAATACTTTTACTTTGATTATGATGTCTAAGTTTGGCTATGAACTTGGAAGGTTCCCAATATGCAACTCTTGGATCATTAAGACCTGAAAGAGCTAATACATGTGGATAATCTACACTATTAATATTATCATAAGGAGAGTATTGTTTCATCAAGTTATAAAATTTCTCTTGATTTGGATTTCCCCATTGTTCCCATTCTGGAATAGTCAGTGGAATAGTTGGATCAGCCATTGTATTTAATACATCTACAAATGGTACTCCAGCTATAACTGTTCTATATAATTCTGGTCGCATAGTCATCGCGGCACCAACTAATAAACCACCTGCACTTCGACCTTCAATAGTTATTCCTTTATCGAAAGTATAATTTTCTGTAATTAAATGTTCTGCACACGCATTAAAATCATGAAAGGTATTAATCTTATTTTCCATTTTACCATCTTCATACCATTTGTATCCAAGGAAAGATCCACCTCTGACATGCGCAATAGCATATACAAATCCTCTATCTAATAATGGTAAAATATCGGATTTAAATGTTGGGTCTACTGTATGCCCATAAGAACCATAACCATAAAGATATAACTTATTAGTTCCATCTTTATTAAATGTATCTTTTCTATAAACTATTGAAATAGGCACTTTTGTTCCATCAAGACTAATTGCATATTGTCTTTCAGTAGCATATAAAGAGCTGTCATAATTTGGTACTGGTTTTTGTCTTTCAAAAATAGATTCTTTAGTAGTTAAATCTAATTTATATATAGAATGTGGTGATTTTAAAGAATTTTGAGTATATAATATAACATTAGAATTATAATTTGGTACACAGTGAACTGATATATTTTTAATAGAATCATCAATTTCTATGTTCCAGCTTTTATTCATGTTATAACTGTTAGTTTCAAAGGGTATTACTCGAATTAAATTGTGACCATTTTCTTTATAACCAATCAAGATAAAATCTTTTAATTCAACTAAATATTTAATGTAAACAGATTCATTATATTCAATTAAATCTTTCCAATTCTCAATATTAGTATTATCTTTATTACAAATCATAATTTTAAAATTAATAGAATTATCGGTATTCGTTGTAATTAAAAAGTTACCTTCGTGATAATCAACATTATATTTATGCCCATCAATTTTAGGTGTAAACTGTACTAAATTCAAATTACTATGAGTAAAATAGTAATTATCACTAGTTTTAAAACTTCCAGCTGAAATGAAAAAATATTTCTTATCGTGTGACATTGAAAGGTTAACATTTACGAGTTCATCTAAATTTTCATAAATCATTTCGTTATCTTTAGTAAGTGTATTATAACGCCATATTTGAAACATTCTATTCTGTTTATCACCAAGTGAATAGTAGATATATTCGTTATACCATGTATAATCACAATAAGTTAGTTGTGGTATATTGTGTTCTAACTCTTGATTTGTTACAATATCAAATATCTTCAAATCATATTTTTCGTCACCTGTTAGATCAATGCCATAACTCATATATTTGTGATCTTTTGTTACACAAAATGAAGATATATCACAAGATGTTTTACCCTCTGCTATATCATTTTCATTAAAAATTTCAGTGATTTCTTTTGTTTCCATATTAATTCTACACCGAATAGGATAGCTTCGTCCTACTATAGTTCTGATAAAATAGTAATATTTGCTATCCCATCCATTGTCACTATTAGGAATTGGATAAGAATCATATGTTTCTTCAATATGAGATAATAATTCTTTGTACAGTTTGTTTTTTGTATCTTCCTCATCTTTCATATAAGACGCTGTATAAGAGTTTTCTAATTCCAAATGTTCAAGAACCTTTGTATTTTTTCTAGCATCGTCTCTCATCCAATTATAATAATCGTCTGATTCTATAGGCGGATTCATAGTATCTTCACCTCTAGAACTATCAATAGATCCAAATTGTTGTTTATGTAATATTCTATCAGGTACAGGGTATTGTATGCAATTTTCATTATTAAGATTCATTGCTGTATTATTACTTGCTCTAATAGGAAGTTAATATCAATATTTATTTTTATTTCATGGAACAAGTGTCTAAATCGAGTAATTCATAGAGTGAAAATCTCGATATATTTACGCATTTGCAAAACAAAAAGCAAAAATATAAACCAATTTTTATAACCTACTGAATTTCTTTGAAATTCACTAGGTTCTAACGGTTAAATTGCTTTATTCAAAACTTTTTAAAGTTTTGAATATGCAATCCAATTTTTATAGAATTGTAAAAGTTTATCATGATAGAACCATTGAATAAATATACCAAAATACTAAAGTAGTCAAAATTATTTAAATAAATGGTGAAGCAAAAAGTCAAACTAATTAGGTGAATATATTTTATTAAAGTAATTATCCACTAATGTTGTTATGATTGTAAATACTATTTATCATGTTTATGATAACATGATTTTGAGCATTATTATTAATTAAATAATTTAAAAGTCCTTGTAATTGGTTAAGATTATTATCTATGTTATTATTCATATTTGAGTGATTAATATTAATTATATAATTTCGTAGTTCTTGTAATTGATTCAGAATATAATTCTCATTGTTATTATTTATACAATGATTACGTATTTCTTCTATTATGTTTCTTATTAGATTATCATAAATAACAACAGGTTCAGGTTCTGGTTCTGGTTCTGGTTCTGGTTCTGGTTCTGGTTCTGGTTCTGGTTCTGGTTCTGGTTCTGGTTCTGGTTCTGGTTCTGGTTGAGGTTGAGGTTGAGGTTGAGGTTCCGGTTGAGGTTCATATGATTGTGGTTCAGATCCAGATTCGTTCATAAAAATATTACTTAGGTCAATATTAATATCAATATTATTGTAATCTTCGTTAGGAAAAATATTACTAATGTTATTATTATCTTCGTTAAGGAAAATATTATTGTCAATATTATTGTCAATATTATTGTCAATATTATTATAATTTTCGTTAAGGAAAATATTATTATCAATATTATTGTAATTATTAATCAGATTATGATTTGTATCATAAATAATAGAATTATTGTTACTGACTTGAAAATCTGCGAATTGAGAATCTTGTTCGGGTGGGGCAGTATGCGGTAGTTGATCAGGCAATCCTCTACAACATGGACATCTTGGTCCACTGCGTCTTAAAGCATCGATTATACAGGCTGTATGAAATCGATGATTACATTGTACTAGGGTATGACAATCTTCTTGATTGTCACATAAACATATCGGGCATATCCATTCTTCCATACTTTATCTAATAATGATTATAACATATGATATTTCAATTTTTCTTAGAATAAGTTTCTGGTTTTATTAAAGTAATTGTTTTTTAATTGATTTTAGTCTCGGATGAATATTTTGCGGAATGTGATCAATCCATTGGTATGAATGTTTCATATCATCATGGATCTCTTTATCGCCAAACCGTTTTAATGATAAGAACTTATTCTTATATCTTAATTTTAATGGAAATAATATATATTTACAATTTTCAACATAGATAGGCGCTGGTTTCTGTATTTTAAATTCTCTAATTAAAGTTTTTGTACATTCTTCAAATGTATGATGTAATGAAAAAAGATGTCCATTTGTTTCTTCGACAGTTTCTCTTATTGCAGTATCTATAATTGACTGGTCAACTATATCTGTTTTACCACCTGTATCAGAGAAAGATTCGTCTTGTTTTCTTAGTAACCATATTTTTTTATCATCTTTAGATGTATCTTTTGTTTTATCTTTATTAAAATATTTATGATTTACATAACACAATATACCAGCCGCACGAATAGGTTGACCTGTTTCTGTAAAGAAAGTCGGTCTATTTTCGCTGTGCATATATATAATAGTATATTATTATTTTATTATATATATTTCATTTTTTATTTAGTGATTTACATTTAATAATAATTGAATTTCGTTTAAATTAATCATTAACTAGTATTTAATGAATCCACATATAAATGATAACGTATTCTCTTTTGTTGAAAATAATGAAAGCAATATAGATAAATTACAAAAAGATATAAAAGTAGAAGATGTTGATAAAAATGATGATGAAGATGATATTGATGATGACGAGTTTAAATGTAAAGAATGTTCTACAGTTCAAGGATTAAATAATTGTGAATTATGTGATAAAGAAAATATTTGTGAAGAATGTTATGGTCAAGGTGGTGATTATGGTCCAAATGAAATATGGGTATGTAATGACTGTCTTCCTACTTGTTTAGTATGCAACTCAAAACTATACACGGTACATGATACTTGTTGTGGAAACGGAAGAAGCGATATGACTGATGAAGATGATAATGAAAATATTGTTGTGTGCGAAGAATGTAACAAGCATGTTGATTGTTACAAAGATAATATACATATTCTCTATAAAGGGGAATCTAATAATATATCAGAAGAGTTGGTTTTATGTACTATGTGTTTTCAGGATATGGAAGATGATTTAATACAAAAAGATTACAAATGCGATGAATGGGAAGATGATGACGATACAGAATAAAATTGATTTTGTTTTAAGTTAATAATTAATTAGTATTTAATGAGCGAAACAGTAAAAAATATTAATCTTGAATCAATATTGTCAATTGGAGAAGAAGTTATTAATTCGGATGAATTAAATAACTTGCTTAATACCAAACCGAATATTGTAGCGTATGATGGTTTTGAACCATCTGGCAGAATGCATTTAGCACAAGGTGTTCTTAGAGCACACAATGTTAATAAATTTACTAATGCAGGAATAAAGTTTAAATTTTGGGTTGCTGATTGGTTTGCATTAATGAATTTAAAATTAGGCGGCGATCTTAAAAAGATTCAAAATGCTGGTAAATTAATGATTGAGACATGGAAAGCGTGTGGAATGAAACTTGATAATGTTGAATTTATTTGGTCATCTGACGAAATTAACAAACGTAGTGATCAATATTGGAAACTAGTACTAGATATTTCAACTAAATTTAATCTCTCAAGAATCAAGAAATGTACACAGATTATGGGTCGTGAAGAAAGTGATGAACTATCTGCAAGTCAAATTTTCTATCCTGTAATGCAAGCTGCAGATGTTTTCTTTCTGGATGTAGATATTTGTTCACTTGGAATGGATCAAAGAAAAGTAAATATGTTATGTAGAGAATATTCAAAGAAAGCGAAAAGAAAGTTTCCACCTGTTATTATTTCACATCATATGGTTATGGGATTAGATGGATCTGATAAAATGAGTAAAAGTGACCCAGACAATACTATTTTTATGGATGATAGTGAACAAGAAGTTAATAGGAAAATTAAAAAAGCGTTCTGTCCACCTAAACAAGTTGAGGGGAGTCCTTTACTAGATTGGGCAAAGTGGATTTTGTTACCTATATTAGGAAATGTTGTAATACCTGCAGATGAGAAATGGGGAACACCAGCTAGAGTATATAGTGATTATACAATGTTAGAAACTGATTTTGCCGATGAAAAAATACATCCATCTGATTTAAAAAAATCAATGACTATTCATATAAATGAATTATTATATCCAGTTAGACAGCATTTTGAAAATAATAATGATGCAAAACAATTATTAAAATTAGTTAAATCATATACTAAATAATATTAGTTTATCTAAAAGAATATTTATATATAAAATATAATGGAATTACTAAATAATAGATATTATATAGTACGGAATGGTGATTTCGCAACAGATGGCAATACTAAAATATTGTATTGTATTTTTTCTATATTATTATCTATTGAAGATTATATTAATAACAATTCTGTAAATTGTTTATCAATTATGATTGGGTCTACTTTTATATGGGTATTAATTGAGTATATCTTGTATATTACTAATACAAGAATAATTAAACCTATGTATATTTATTTATGGAATAATAAAATAGAATTGCATAAATATGTAAGTTTATTCTTACAAGGTTTTCAAGAAGGTGGTTTTATTACAACTGTTGGTTTATATTTTGGTGATAGATTAAATAGTATTAATCACATGCTAGTATTTCATTCATTAATTATATTTATGATAATTAATATTATTACAAAATATAATTTGATTCAATCGTCAAAGAGACAAGTTAATTCAAAAGGGTCGCTTATTTTAATGGGTTTATCTACAGTTTACAACTTAAAAACTATATATCAACATCCTGAACATATTATGAGGCAATTAAAGATGTTTATATCGATGATATATTTATCTTCTATTTGGACATTTTTTACATGGTATAAAGGTTTTAGAACTGCTGAAGTTTATTTAAAAAATGAAAGTAATGAGTATATAAAACAATCGCCAAATAACTTTGAGATATTTTTAATACTATTATATGATATTATATTTGAAATAGGAATTGCATACTTAACATTTTACAATTTATTTATACTATAATTTAAAAGAGTTTAGTTTTTTCTAACATAGTATATATAAATGGTTAATCAAAATACCAATCAAAATACAAAGAAAAGTATTATAGAAAATTTTGCTGTATCAGTTCAAAGTAGTCCTACAAAAAAGTTTTTGGGTGTCCTTCATTTTGCACTTGGAATATTTGCATTATATGTTTCTATAAAATGTAACAATGGATTTAGTGCGGGATCATTCGTATTAGCGTGTTGTTGTCCTCAATTATACTTGATTTATATTGCCGCAACTACAGGATTTGGTTTTTGCATGAAAGGTAAAATACTAAATTCAAATCATTATACCTATAATTAATTATCAAAGATTAATATACTAAATATATTTAATATAACTTAATTTAATGTTAACAAATAATTTCAACATTAAATTAATTAAAACTATACATTTACTTTTAATACTTTATGTCACTGTCATACCATTTATACTACCTCAACAATTAAAACATATAATACCTATATTATGTTTTATTCTATATAGATGGTTTACCGGCGATCATTCATGTACTTTAACTACAATTGAAAATAAATTAACTGGAAATAGCGGTGGCTTTATTTATAGAATAGTAAATCCTATTTATCAAATGGGAGAAAGTAAATTTAATAGAAAACTCTATTTAATTACAATATTATGGTTAGTTGCGTTGATTTACTGGTATTTAACTTTCCAAAACTACTTAGACGTTAGAAGTTAATATTAAGTAATATTATGGAAAAAATTATAAAAAAAAGGGACAAGATCCATAAAAAACTTAAAAAGTGTCAACGTAAAATTCATGATTTAGAATATGAATTAATTGAGCTAGAACGAGATGCCAATGAAATTGACCAAAAAGAAATTATTAAACAAATGAATTTAAATGAACAGCAAAGTAAAATAGTAGATGCCAAACAAGAAAAAGAAAATATATTAGTACTTGCTTGTCCGGGATCAGGTAAGACGCACACTTTAATTTCTAGGTATATTAATTTGGTAACAAATCATTCATCCGGAGTTAATATTGATCCTGAAAAGATTTTATTAATTACATTTACTAAGAAAGCCGGACAAGAAATGGAGAATAGACTCAAGGGTTTAATTCCAACTAAATTACCTCATTATGTTGGTAGTTTGCATGGACTTGGTTATAGACTTTTACAACGATTTAATAAAATTAATTATACCGTTTTAGATGAAAAAGACTCAAAACTCTTACTAAGAGATGTCATTGATTCAACAATAAGTATTGATAGTATTGAAGATGACGATATCTCAATTATTAAATCTAAAGCATCTATGATTATTGATCAAGCATCAACTAGTTATCCAATAAATTTAACCAATGTTTTAGCAAAATTAAATTTAGAAAACTATCTATCTGTCTTTAAAAATATTTTGAAGAATTATCAAGAAACAAAGAAAAAACAAAATTTAGTTGATTTTAATGATTTAATGGTTTTACTTGCTAACTTTTTAAAGACAAAGAAAGCAGAAGAATTTTTAAATTCTATAGAATATATATTTTTTGATGAATACCAAGATGTAAATCCAATTCAAAATTTTATATTATCGATGTTCAAAGAAAAAACGAATATAATGGTTGTTGGAGATGATGCACAATCTATTTATAAATTTAGAGGAAGTGATATTAAATATATTTGGAATTTTTCGGATGAATTTAAACCTACTGAAACATATTATTTAGAATCAAATTATCGCTCAACACAAGAGATTGTTAATTTTTCTCAATCAATAATTAAAAATAATCACGGACAATTTAAAAAGAAAGTGATTGCTATAAATGAACGGTCTGGTACAAAACCACATGTTTTAGCTTTTAAAGATGTTAATAAAGTTGATCAATATAGATGGATTGCAGAAGATATTAAGAAGAGACATAATAATGGAGTATCTTATTCGGATATGGTAATTTTAGCAAGAAAGAATTCATTACTAGATAAGATAGAATATGAATTACTTTCTCATCAAATACCAATAGTAAAACATTTAGGTATATCATTATTAGATAAGAACTATATAAAAGATTTTATGGCATTTATTGTTATATTGGTCAATAATAAAAGTAGTGTTCATTGGAAGAGAATTTTAGCATTACATTCAGAAATAGGTGTTGTTAAAGCAAATGAAATAATCGAATTTAATTCAGATATTAGACTATCAATTAAAACATTTGTAAATGAGTCAACATTTTATAAAAGAACAATTGGAACATTAGATGATGTATTAACAACTATAAGTAATACAAATTTAATAATGGAAAAAGTAAAACATATTATATTATATTTACAATTTCTTTGGAAACAAAATAAAACAACATATAAAAGTGCAAATATAGAGAATATGGTTGAAGATACAAAAATATTATTAAATTATATTAGTAATACATCTTCTCTGGAAGAATTTATTAATGATTTATATTTAAATAAAGAAGTTGATCAAGATTTTGAAGAATCAGTTTATTTAACGACCGTGCATGGATCAAAAGGATTAGAATGGGAATATGTTTATATAATAGATATGGATAGTTCTAATTTTCCAGCAGTAATGCCTAAATTTTTTAATGAAGAACTTGATGAAATGGAAGAAGAAAGAAGGTTGTTTTATGTTGCTGCTTCCCGTGCAAAATCACAACTTGTCCTAACATATAATGCTGATTTACATCCTGAAAGATTATGTTACATGTCACCATTATTAAAAGAAGTTTCATGTGATTTATATATACCATATGGTGTAGAAGATGTTAATATAACATTAACAGGAAATGTATCAAAGGATGTAACCCATTACTTAAGATATAATGGATTTAATAAAATTAGAAATATGGTTTCTAATTTAAAATTTGAGACGAAAGGAGTTAATAAACAAATAGATAATTTTGCTAATCTTCAAAAATTATCGAAAGGATATTACAACAAAGTAATATTAGGTAATTTTTTGGATTATACTATAAGTAAGATGATATTAGTTAATTTTCCAAAAGAAATAAAACACTTTGATTTAAATCTAATTCATAAACAACCAGAATTTCTACAAAGTGCAAACAATAAAAAGATTTACCATAATTATATAGATAAAATATCAGATTGGAAAGATATATTAGAAGACATATTTAATATATCTATTTACAAGATGAAAGTAGTTAGTGAAGAACTAAAAGATTTCTTATTAGGTAGTGAAATGTATAAATTATTATGTAGTATTGAAAAAGGATTAATTTATTTTTTGAAGAAAGGTAATGCTAATATATCTAAGATATTTACACACTATAATATTACATTTGATTTAACTCGTGGTGAGCTAGATTTATTAGTTGATGATCATTTAATTGAGATAAAATCATCTGTTTACCAAGCTGCAACATTAGCGAATGTATCACAGGCGCTAATATATGGTTATTTGATAGAGAAAAAAGAAGTAAAAATAAATAAAGTATCAATTTATAATCCATTAATGGGAATTATGACATCTTTCGATACTAAAGAGTTTAATTTTGTCAAATTCACAACTAAGATATATAATTAGATTATAATTTCTTGTATAGTATAATGTCATCTATTAAAAAAATCCAAAATATGAAAGGTGGTGGAAGTTGGACAAGTTTATGCCCAATATGTGGAATTCATTTTAGAATATCATTTGATAAAAGTACTATAGAAGAATTATCCAATTACTCTTCTAAAAAAAGAAAATCAGAAGATCAACTTATTAAATTAAATAAAATTATTTCTAATTTTAAAAAATTTAAGATAATTGAAAAAAATAACAAAATGTTTAGTAAATATAATAAAATTACTATGCTTTTACCAAATGGAATTATCAAACATAATATAAAATATGATGATAATTGTGACTTTGATAAATATACTGAAGTATTTTTTAATGATTCAAGAATGGAAACTGCCGGTTTACCAATGCATACTGAATGTTGGAAATTAGCAGAAAGTAAATTTAACCATAAATTAAAGTATGAAGATTTTTTATTTAATAAAAATGAAACCAAACTAACCAAGGAAGAAAAAAGAAAGTTAGATTTATCAATTTACTTGTTACATTATATAGATTATAAGATAGCTAGTAAATATTCTACACAGGATTGGATTGATAATATATTCGATATTAGATTTGAAAATTTCTTATTTAATGAAAAAGATTGGTATATTTTATATTTGCCATCTGGGGAATCGGATGAAGCACAGCGTAATTCAAAAAGAATTGAGAAAAATTTATTAAAAATTATTAAAGGTATTACGAAAAATATTACTCTAAAGGTTCGGCCGTCACCATCAGAATCTGCAACATTATTTAAGCAAGGGACAAAGAAAAAAGGGAATGACGGTATGATGTATATAATTGATGTTAATAAAAATGGGGTTAATAGGTGGAAAAAAGTTGTGTAAAAGTTATAACCCAACTAGTTACAACCATTTATATTATAAAATTTTATACCTAAAAATAGGTATAAAAATATTTTCTTATTTATTATAATGGAAATAATCGAATTTGTTAATATAAAAGAACAGTTCAATTCCGAAAGTTTGAAATACGTTGGTGGTAAAAATGCATCTCTTGGAAACATGATCTACGATATGACAAAGCTAGGTATTAAAGTACCTGATGGATTTGCTATTACTACAACATTTTATCATCAATTTATTACTGATAACAATATTAGTAATTTAATTGAAGAATTAGATAATTCTCCTAATAATATTGAGGATATATCAAAGAAAATTAGAACTAAAATAGAAAATGGAATATTAAGTGATGAATTTTTAAATTTATTAGGCCATCATTATACTAAATTAGGCGGATGTGACGTTGCTGTGAGGTCTTCTGCTACTGCAGAAGATTTAGATAATGCTTCTTTCGCAGGACAACAAGATACATATCTAAATGTATATGGATTTGATTCGCTTGTTAGTCACATTAAAAAATGCATTGCTTCTTTATTTAATAATAGAGCGATATATTATAGAAATAATTTTAATATTAAATCAGTTGGTGTTGGTATAAGTGTAGGTATTCAAAAGATGGTTAGATCTGACAAAGGGTCTGCAGGTGTTGCATTTTCAATAGATCCTGATTCTGGAAACAATAAAGTTATTGTAATTAATTCATCTCATGGATTAGGAGAGATCGTAGTTAGTGGTCAAGTTGTACCTGATGAATTTATAGTAACAAAGAATATAAATAATAAGAGTTCAATAATTGATAAAAAATTAGGTATTAAAAAAAATAAAATGATTTATGACTCGATTGGTATTAAGCTTGTTGAAAATGAGTGTTATGAAAGGTTTTCGTTAATAGATGAAGATATTTTATTATTAGCAGATTGGGTAAAAAAATTAGAGATATATGTGGGACACCCCGTAGATATTGAATGGGCATTTGATGGTATTGAAAACCAAATGTATATTGTACAATGCAGACCAGAAACAGTACATTCTAATAAAGATCATTCTGTATTTACTAAATATAATATATCAAAAGATATTTCAATCAATGAGCTTAAAGAACGAACGATTCTTAAAGGTATTTCCGTAGGTGCCCTATTAGGTATAGGGAAAGCAAGAGTTATTAAACTTGATAAATTACCAGAAAATATTAAAGATATTGATTTTAATGACGGTGATGTACTAGTTACTGAGATTACCGACCCAGATTGGGAGCCACTTATGAAAAGAGCATCTGCTATTATTACAGAAAAAGGTGGTAGAACATGTCATGCCGCGATTGTAGCAAGGGAACTACAAGTACCATGTTGTGTAGGAGCAGTCGATTGTCTTAAGAAAATTAAAGAGCAACAATTAATAACATTAGACTGTACACAAGGTGAGGAAGCGTATGTATACGATGGAAGTGTAGAATTTACTAAAGAAGAGATTAATTATTCTGACTTGCCAGAACCACCAGTTGATATTATGTTAAATGTTGCTGATCCACAGAGAGCTTTCTTATATGCAAATATACCAAATAAAGGAGTTGGTTTAGTAAGAGAAGAGTTCATAATTAATAATTTTATCCAAGTTCATCCACTTGCATTAATTAATTATAACAGTGAACAAATTTCGAATGATATTGTGCTTAAAAATAAAATTGATGAGATTACAAAAGGATATGATAATAAAATAGATTATTTTGTTGACAAGTTAACATTTGGTTTAGCTAGGATAGCAACTGCTTTCTTTCCAAATAATGTAATTGTTAGATTTAGTGATTTTAAATCAAATGAATATGCTAATTTATTAGGTGGAAAATATTATGAACCACATGAAGAGAATCCAATGATTGGTTGGAGAGGTGCATCAAGATATTATTCTGAAAAATATGAAAGCGCTTTTGGATTAGAATGTATGGCAATTAAAAGACTTCGTGAAGAAATGGGATTTACAAATATTATTGTAATGATTCCATTTTGTCGTACACCAAAAGAATGTGTTCGAGTTTTAGAAACTATGGAAAAATACGGATTAAAAAGAGGTAAACATGATCTGAAAGTATATATTATGTGCGAATTGCCATCAAATGTTATTTTAGCAGATGAATTTTGCAAACATGTAGATGGGTTTTCTATTGGAAGTAATGATTTGACACAATTAGTATTAGGGTTAGATCGTGATAGTGAATTAGTTCAGCATTTATATGATGAACGAAATCAAGCTGTTAAAATGATGATATCACAGGCTATTAAATCATGTAAACGAAATAATGTAAAGATTGGAATATGTGGACAAGCACCAAGTGATTTCCCTGATTTTGCCCAATTTTTAATAAAGGAGGGGATTGATACAATCTCATTAACACCTGATTCTGTTGTTAAGACTATTAAAGAACTAATTAATATCTAAATTTATTATATATGATTTTATCAAGATGGATAAAAAATAATAGATATGGCACGGAAATAATAGAGACTATCTCTTTTGGTTCACCATCAATAAAATTTGCCAAATATAAGTTTGATTCTAATAATTCGGAAAGTACGTTATATGAATGGTTATCAGCAGGCACATACTTTGAAACTCAATATATTGGTTTCTTTATGACTAAATCTATTAAATCGTGGCTTAATTATTCTCAATTAATAGATCGGACTTCTCAGTTTGTAACAGATAACTTTTTTACTTATGATATATCACAAGTTGTATCTTCATCTGATATTACACAAGAAATTACCCAATTAAATCGTGATGATATTAAAGATGTAAAAGATGTTGTAAGAAGAATAGATAATACTTTTCAATATTTCAAACCACCCATGTATCCTATTTATAACGAAGATGGAAAACAAAAAGAATCAGTAAGTAACGATGGTGAAATAGATGTAGTTGCATCAAATATGGTAGTGTATGGTATTTTATCTTCTGAAAAAAATATTTTAGGCAGTGAAAAAAGCAACATCCCTATACCGCGAGGTATGCCAGCAGGTTACACAGACGAGAATATTACTTTAATTAATAAAATTTTAGAAAAAATGAAAAGTGCAGGAATAGGATATTCAAATAAATCCAAATTATTAAATAAAAACGAAATAAAACATCAAGTTAATAATGAAAATTTCGATATAATAGATAAAATTTTAAAAGAAAATGCTCAAAATCAGAACATGAAAGATTTCTGCATACAAAATGAAAAATACTTTCAAGAGTCTAATTCATTATATATAATTATCAGAAATGTCGATACGGCGAACGTTATTTTCCGTCTTCAAAAAGTCTTATACAGACGATTAGATATTATGCCTGGAAATCAACAGGCACTCAAAATACACTCCCCTGTAATATTAGAATATAGTAAACAATTATTAAAATACTTATTATATATCACACAATTTTTAAATTCGTCTGACCTCCAAGAAAAGATGATTGTAATTTTAAACGAAACAGAAGCAGAAAAAGAAGCAGAAAGAGAAAGAACAATCCAACAAAGCCAAGAAGATAATGTGTTATCTAAACGAACAAGACTAAAAAAGAAATATTTGAAATATAAAATAAAATACTTGAACTTAAAAAATCAAACCGCTGGTAATAATTTGACAATTCCAAATTCTATTACAACTATTGACGAACGTGCTTATTATCGTGCGAAATTAACTTCTGTAATAATCCCAAATTCTGTTACAACTATTGGCAACGGTGCTTTTATAGGAAATAAACTAATATCTGTAATAATTCCAAATTCTGTTAAAACTATTGGCAACAATGCTTTTGCAAATAATAAATTAACTTCTGTAACAATTGGAAATTCTGTTAAAACTATTGGTAAAAATGCTTTTATAGGAAATAAACTAACATCTGTAACAATTGGAAATTCTGTTACAACTATTGACACTAGTGCTTTTGAAAAAAATAAATTAACTTCTGTAATAATTCCAAATTCTGTAACAACTATTGGTGACAATGCTTTTGTAAATAATAAGATAACCAAAGTAACAATGCCAATAAAATTCAAAGATAGGAAAGATCTTTTTGACATATCTAAAAGTTTGTTTGGAGATATCACATTTACATATATTTAATAATATAACTAATTTTATATAATATAACTAATATTATATAATGAGTAGTTTTGCAAATAACTCAGCAGATACTTTTAAGGATAAATACTTTAAATATAAGAATAAATATATAAATTTAAAAAAACAAATAGCTGGTAATAAAGAGATTAGTACAAGGGATGGCGGCACTCTTGTAATTTCAGATTCTGTTACAACTATTGGTGAGGATGCTTTTTCTAAAAATAAATTAACTTCTGTAACAATTCCAGATTCTGTTACAACTATTGGTAAAGCTGCTTTTGCCTATAATGTGTTAACTTCTGTAACAATTGGAAATTCTGTTACAACTATTGGTCAAGGTGCTTTTTACAAAAATGAATTAACTTTTGTAACAATTCCAAATTCTGTTACAACTATTGATATGTGGGCTTTTCAGAATAATAAGTTAACTTTTGTAACAATTCCAAATTCTGTTACAACTATTGGTATGTGGGCTTTTCATAATAATAAGTTAACTTCTGTAACAATTCCAAATTTTATTACAACTATTAATGAGGGGACTTTTAAGGATAATAAGTTAACTTCTGTAACAATTGGAAATTCTGTTACAACTATTGGTGAACTTGCTTTTGAAAAGAATAGGTTAACTTCTGTAACAATTCCAAATTCTGTTACATCGATTGGTAAAAGTGCTTTTGAGTATAATAAATTAATGTATCTTAAAATTCCGAATTCTGTTACGACTATTGATGTGCGGGCTTTTAAGAGTAATAATATAGAGTTTGTAGTAATTTCAGATTCTGTTATAACTATTGGTGATAGTGCTTTCATTTATAATAAAATAAATGATCTAAAATTTGGAACGAATGTTGAAACCATTGGTAAATATGCTTTTTCTAAAAATAACTTAACTTCTGTAACAATTCCAGATTCTGTTACAACTATTGGTAAAGGTGCTTTTGCTGATAATAAGATAGCCGAAGTAACAATCGGAAATTCTGTTACTACTATTGGCGTAAGTGCTTTTTCCAATAATGAATTAACTTATGTAACAATTCCAAATTCTGTTACAACTATAGATAATGTTGCTTTTTTGAAGAATAAATTAACTTCTGTAACAATTGGTAAATATATTACAACTATTGGTGAAGAAGCTTTTGCTCAAAATAAATTAACTGAAATTATAATACCAAGTTCTGTTACAACTATTGGTAAAGGTGCTTTTACGAATAATCAGTTAACCAAAGTAACAATGCCAAAAATATTCAAAGATAGGAAAGATATTTTCGACCCATCTAAAAGTTGGTTTGGAGATATCACATTTACATATATTTAATAATATATTTGAATAAGCCTATATTCTTTAAGTAATAATATTATTATAAATATATTTAAAATTGTAAATATACTTATATTAATAATAATGAGTTCTGATAGTGATAAACAACATATTTCTATGGTAGTGTGCGGGCACGTTGATGCAGGTAAATCAACAACTACAGGTAATCTAATTTTTAAACTAGGTGGTATTTCATCTAGAGAAATGGATAAACTTCAAGCAGAAGCAGATGCACAAGGCAAGAGTTCTTTTGCGTTTGCTTATTATATGGATAGAAACAAACAAGAGAGAGAGAAGGGTATTACGATTGAATGTACTACAAAAGAATTTTATACAGATAGTTATCATTATACTATTGTAGATGCACCTGGTCACAAAGATTATATTAAGAATATGATTACAGGAGCAGGGTGTGCTGATATTGCTTTATTATTAGTACCTGCTGAAATTGGTGGTTTTGAAAAAGCAATTGCGAAGGGTGATCACAAGACTGGTGAAATTCAAGGACAAACAAGACAACATGCAAGACTCTTAGGACTACTTGGTGTAGAACAACTAATTGTAGGTATTAATAAGATGGATTCATGTGATTGGTCTGAGGAAAGATATAATGAAATTAAAGAAGAAATAACTAAGATGATTAAGTCTGCTGGTTTCCTACCAAAACGTGTTCCAATTATTCCTTACTCTGGTTTCAAAGGTGAAAATCTAGTAGAACAAACAGATAAGATGCCATGGTATAAAGGATGGGAAGCAAATATTAGTGCAACTGAAAAAATAACCGGACATACTCTATACGATGCATTGGAAAAGCTAGCTAAGCCACCAAAGAGAAACACCGAAGGTCTTGTTCGTATACCAATTAATGGAGTTTATAAAATTCCAGGTGTAGGTGATGTAATTACTGGTAGAGTAGAACAAGGTATTTTGAAACCAAATGATGTTGTGGGTATTGCACCTAGGAATCACAGAGGGTTAAAAATATTTTCAATTGAAATGCATCATAAAACTTGTGCACAAGCAATTCCAGGAGACAATGTTGGTCTGAATATTAAAGGTCTTGATAAAAAGAATTTGCCAAAAGTTGGTGATGTTATTTATGTAGAAAAAGAAGGTATTTTAAAACCGGTTTCTAGTTTCAGAGCACAAGTTATTGTACAAGATCATCCCGGACAACTAAAGGTTGGATTTGCCCCATTAATTCATGTTAGAACTGCAAAATCATCTTGTAGAATGAATAATATTTTTTGGAAGTCGAATAAAAAGACTGGAGACCAAAAGATAGACAAGCCGGAATTCCTAGAAATGGGTGATTCTGCTGAGATTGAGTTTGTACCTAAACAACCTATTTACTTGGAAGATTTCAATACTTCACAAGGACTTGGTAGAATTGCTGTTATGGATTCTAACCAACTAGTTATGCTTGGAAAGGTATTAGAAGTTAAATACCATACAGAAGAAAAGAAAGCTACTAAATAAATATTAAATATACTTTTCATATTAATAAATGTTCATATGAAAAATAAAAATTGAAAAATAAACTTGCTATATGCTCTATAATAAAAAATCTATTGAAAGCGAGTATGTATATATTTAGCTTTGAGGATTGGTGGACCTCTTGATCACACACTTTAGAGCGATGAAATTAGGAGTATGCCTTTGGTATTCTTAATGGAGCTTAACAACGGGTGCACAAACTTTGGCCAAGTGCAGTGTTATGATATCATGACACAGGATGAAAATGTATGAAGGTGTATTATGGTGACACTAGATTCGATTGGAATCTTCCTACAACAGACTAAATGACCGATACAATAATGTTATTTTAAAAAAGAAACTATTTTAATCATAATATAAAACATTTCATTTATTATCATATTATACAAAAATATAAGAATATAAACATAGTAAATGAAAATAAGACAATTTTTATACATAAATGAATAAATGAAAATACCATTATAAAGTTATGATTATTATATTGTAAAGCAACCGAGTTAATTTGATTATAAATAATAAATATTTCTATTATGTTTGGATCAAAATCATTTTCTGGTGAACTATATCTACAAGACGGGCAATTTTTTGTATATTTAAGCCATTCTGATAAACAAGATTTATGAAAATGTTTATTACATTGAATGCACGTATAGTTTATTTTTTGATTATTAGTATCTAAACATATTGCACATTCATCTTCTAGTAACATATAATTATGTTGGTTAAATAAGTCCATAGTATACTTATGTTGATTAAATAAATATTTTGAACTTAGTTTAATGATTTGAAAACAATATAAATAAAATTATAAATTTTTTATAATTTTATTTATATTGTTTCATAAGAGTGGGTTACTAACAATGTATATATTATGTAACTGTAACAAATACTTTTAATTTTGGATCAATTTTATGAAACAATATTTCAAGTTCTTTAGCATAATTAACAAAAAAATTCATATTTTTATTTATTTCAGATATATATCCCCATTGTGCATATAACTCACATGTATTATATTCATTAGATACATTTATTGAAATCATACGACTATTAGTATTATTTACAATTTCATAATAATTTTCATTTGCAAATATATAAAATTCACCTAATAATTGGGCAAATTCTTTCCCATCTAATTTTTGAATTTTATTTATATCAACCTCTTTATTATAAATAATAAATTTAGTGCATCTTTCATTATCTATTTGAATTAGTTTTTTATGCGATATATTATTTTCTATTAAAAAATTATTAAATTTTATAATATATGAACTGGATTCATCATATTGAATTTGGAATAGTTTTCTAAATCCAATTGTAATCAAATAATTATTTAAAACAAATTCGAATAAATATTTGTTTTTATTATATTTCTTATACAAATTGTACATATAATTTATTATATCGTTTATCTTTATATTGAACAGTCCAAACTGCAAAAATATTCTTTTTTTCACATTTTGTGAATTACCTAATTGGGTTATAACTTATTCTAACACAATCTAGCATCATTTAAATATGATTTCTATATTCTTTTTAACCGCTAGATATCAAAGATTTTCTTTTGAATAAAAATAAAAATTGATAATATATAATTAATATATATAAATAATTAAGTATATGTCTCAAGGAAGAAAGGAAGAAGAAAATGTTGATCTAACCGAATATAAAAAAATATTACATATTAAAAAAATTAAGTATAATCAATTAATTAAAGAGATTGAACATGAAATATTACAAACTAATGTTTTAATTGCAAAAAAATGTGAAGAAAAGAATGATGGTCACCTATGGATACGTGAAAGAGAATCTTGTATGTATGGTGAATCATTTACTTATTGTAAACATTGTAATACTGATTATTATAATAGATCTTATATGCATTAATTATTTAAATTTTTTACTATTATAATTACATTACTATAATATCTATTTTAAGCTTTATTTTATTATACTTTATATTATTATATGAATAACTTCGATATTATAAAAGTAACATTATACAGTATTCCAGTTATATTAGGTCTCTATTATTATCCAAAAGAAGTAGTTAGTATAGGAACAACTATTTATATATTTTCAAAAATAACAAATAATGATGAAAAACCAATTGACAAAAATACTATAAATGATAAGAGTACATATTGTGATAAAAATACTCAATGTGAAACTAAAATTCCATATTATAGCAATATTTATTGTTATACTAAATTTCCATTCAATAATAAAAGAAAATATAGTGAAATAGAATACTATGAATCAAGTAATGATGAATCAAGTAGTGATGAATCAAGTAGTGATGAATCAAGTAGTGATGAATCAAGTAGTGATGAATCAAGTAGTGATGAATCAAGTAGTGATGAATCAAGTAGTGATGAATCAAGTAATCATGAATCAAGTAGTGATGAATCAAGTAGTGATGAATCAAGTAATGAGGAATCAAGTAGTGATGAATCAATTAATGACAAGTTAAATAGCATCAATTCTAAAAGTGATATAATATTAAATAAAAAATCTAATGACGATGGCGAATGGTATTTTCTAACGAATAATGAATATAAATGAACTGCGATTATTTTTCCTTAGTGGAACTTTTTTAATGAAATTTTTAAATGTATTCATAACGACACTAATAAATATATATTTAACTTAATATATCTATTTATCAATTTTTATACTAACAGATTTCGTATAAATTATAGAGTTAAATGATTTAATATTATAAAAAAAATATCGATATATAACTCTATACTATATAATCTTCTAAAAGTAAAACTTGTTTATTAATGGATTCTAGTTGATTTATAAAACTAGGATAATCAACATACTCTGAATTTATTAAACCATTTGTTTTGTTCCCACCAAATAAAATATTTATTAATATATCTTTTTTATATTGGGTTAATCTGGCTTTATAACCAATATGATGTAATATTTTAGCCTTGCTTTTATCAAATAATTCATTTATAACCTCGTGTCTTAAATTAAAATCAGAGTTAAACAATAGTTCTAATAAAAATACACCTAAACTTTGGAAAATATTATTTACTAATATATGGTCTATCTCTTTGTCTTTCATTTTTGGTTGAAAATTAATTATTCCAGCCGAATTTAATTTATGTGGAAACGTAAATACAGCATGATCTAAATTTATACATAACTTATCAAGTATAAATTTATTACCAGACTCTGACAATATAGTGGTCACATTATTTTCTATAGATAATACCTTAAATATTGTAGTCATATTAACTATTTTAATTAATTCATCTGATACTTGTGCATAACCAATATTGCTATAATCTGTGTCTATTTCAAGACTAATCCCAACCAAACAATAGTTTTGAACGTTTCTCAATGGTTTTAACATTATAAAGTTTCCTTCTAATGTTTTATCTGCGAATATATTTGTAAATTTACAATTTTTTTTAAAGTATATTCCACCTATATCCCCAAGAATACACTCTATATCATTATTTTTTATATTAAATAATATATTTGATAGTTTTAAATCACAATAATATACTTCATTACTATATAAAGTACTAATAGATTTACTTATCTGTAAAAATATATCTATTGGGTTATAATATAAAAACTTTTCCCTATATATTAGATTATATAGATCACCTGAATAACCATCCATTATTGTTATCATATTATGATCATTCCAATATGACTTGATAATATTTAAATTAATATTATGGTTTCGATTAATATTATATAGAATCATCGATATCAGCTTATCTTTTACATAATCTATCTTATCTATATATTCTTTAATTACATATGAATCATTCTTATTAATTGTATTTGTAAATTTATATATCTTACCATAGCTACCTTTGCCAATAATATTAAAATTATTAATATAATTACTACCATTTATAACAATATTTGTAATATTTTCTATTGATATATCGGATGCTGATATATCATCTTTAGCAATTGCTTTATTTATTATAATAATATCTTCATTATTGTAATAATTATTAGTACTCCTTGTAATCATCTATAATACTTTAGATTATAAATTAATTTATATAAATTAATTTAATAAATATTTATTAGTTATATATTCATAAATTTGACTATATACTAAATATTGTATCTGTACATCTGATATTATATGGTATTTTAGAATAACATAATGGAAAAATAAATATTCGAATGTTAAAAGAAGACCAGAGAATAATATATAATTGAAAACTTTTATATATGGGCTTTCATAGTGAGTATGCAATTCATGTTGTATTGATAAATTATTATTTTCGCAAGCAGCATCTTGTTCATTTGTTAAACTAACCAATTCAATATGTTGGTCATCACCACTTATATTTTTTCTATTTTGAAAATATTTATATACCATGTGTAATATTACAAATCCTACAAGCACTGCAATACACAGTAACCAAATATGCATTGTTTCACAAAATAATTCATAATTATGTGTTTCTCTTTTAATATCGGCAGTATTAGATTCTTCTTTAAGGTTGATTAAAGAACTATTATCAATTGACGTTAAATTCAAGTTAATATAAGGATGTTCTTCAGATGAATCTAACTTTTCAACTAAACCTCCTATAGATTTACCAAAAGCTGCAACAAATACATTATGTTCAAATGGGCCAATATAATAAAAATAAAAAATTATCTCTAATAATGATAATCCTAATAGATGGATGAAAACCGAATACATCTAATTATTAAACAACTAACAAAATATTCTTTTATACACATTTAGTTATTTAATTATCAGAATCTGAATCGTAATATTCGCCATATTCCTCTTCCACTATTTGATCATAAGTAAAATGAACACCATCGTCATCAATATTATACAATATTTTATTAATATCTTTTATTTTAGCATACTCAGCTAAACTTTTACGTTCAATCTGGAAATTAGATAAATCGGGAATGTTGTCATAATTGATCACTTCAGTTATATCATATTGTCTCAACATATCTTTTACTTCAGAAGTATGGTCCGAAATGTCTATTCTTTCGGCTAATTCTGTTTGGATCCATTCCAGAGTAATTGTATATTCATTTAATTTTTTTATATCAATTTTGATATATTCGGAATTATCTGTAATTTGGTTTATATGTTCATCTAATTTTTTTTTTATCTTTTCTTTTTTCTCACTATGTATTTCATTTTTTTTTTCAATTATCAATTTGAACAAGTCCGACTTGATTTTTTTATCATCTTCTTTTTGTTGATAAGCATTTAATATATCACTAAAAAAATTTTCGAAATTAACATCAATAGTACAATCAGTTATTGTACATGGGCTTGTACATATACTTTTTTCGGGTTTATAATTATCATCGCCCTTAAAATAACTTTCATCTTCTGATATACTTTTAGTACTTTCTATAATACCTTTTAGTCTTAACATATTATTATCAAATAATCTATCATCAAATAAACTACATTCTCTACATTTTTTACAATTAAGAAGTCTGTAGTAAAATAACTTAATTAATTTAATAATCGGTTTTTCTTCAGGCATGGATCCCATTATCTTCTGATACTCTGGATAGTCTAATTTGCCAAACTGATTGTTACAAGAATATACATCATTGCCATATGTATGAATAATTTTATCATAACCAACAAAATATTTACCATTCTTATTATATTTTTCATTCAGGTTGTTAGCTTCCCTATTTGTATTACATCCCATTAATATATTGATACCTGTTTTATAAGACGCCGAATCGATTCCCTTAAAGTACTGATTCGAACCATTAAAAACTGTAATTTGTATTCCATATTCTGTTGACTTTTTAGCAAAGTAGTCATTAATATCTTGTGAATATGCATACAAGTAGGTTGCCTGATCATATAACATACTAATGGGCATATTCATATGGTCAAGTACACTATTCATTTTCTTGTTAATACCTAATGGTGTTTCTTTCATAACTTGGCCTGGATGTGTAATTGCAAATGCTATTATCTCACGGTCTCTTGTGTCATTCGCTTCTTTCATTAATGTTTTTTCTTCCGTGGCTATGTGGTCGAAAATACTTCTTTTTATTTCTGCATTTAAAAAACCAATTCTATTCATTAAATCATCAGCAGATACATGTAGTTTTGATTCAATAGTAGGTCTAGCAAAATCACCTGATAAAACAAACACATTATATTGCAGTGTAGAACTTAACATTACACTACCGCCTTGTAACATTAAATATTTTTTCTTATATTTTAAGTATTTATCATAATATTTACTCATATAGTATATATTATATTTTTAATATAGTTATAAATAATTTACTAGAGAATTCACATTCGTTATTTATAACCACATTAAAGATTATTATCTAAATATTGTATGTCTAATACAAATACATTTATTGAAATAAAACCTATAAAAAATAAAAAAGAAATGCCAATTAGTTTAGAAGAATTTTTTCATGTAAAAGTAATTACACCTGAAAACATTATTCTACATATTGAAAATATTGAAAATAATGAACTATTATTGAACCTTTTTCAAAATATTATACCCAAAATTAAAATTAATAAAATTAACTGTTTTATTATTCCATTGCCGTTAAGTGACTTGGAAATATATTGGACAGATTATGCTTCAAGTTATATAGAATATTTTTATGGGAGTAATGTTCTAGATGAATCATATATATATATAACAATTAAACTTAATAATGATTTAACAATTAATATAAATGAAGATATCGAAATTAATCATGAATTAAATTTAGCAGAAAGACAAGTTATCTATAATATATTTCTAGAAGAATTACCTTATAACTTTACATGGAATAGTAAAACATCAAGTCTTATGAAAATAAGTTATGACCAAAACATACAACAATTACAAGAACTAGTTATTGAAGACACTAATATATACCCGTCTACTGAAATATTTATAGAGGCACATCTTGATAAAAAAATAGATACTACATATGATATTAATACATTTGTTGATAATCCATATGAAACATCTAATTTTGCAGATTTATGGGAAGAAATACTAGAATGTTCAGATATAATAGATTCTGGTTTTCATATTTCTAAATTAAGTAATGGAAAGGAAACGTTTATTATAGATTTCGTACTTCATTCAGTAACAGATTTAAAAGTATTAAAAAAAATATTAGAATTAAAAGAAATTTCTTTTGAAAAATTTATTTTAAAAGTTATTGATATATCAGGCATTGTTAATCTAAATGAAATAAATGAAATTAATTTAAATGAATTAAATTAAATGCCAAAAAACTTGAACATGATAAACTTCGGGTACGCTCATTTTTGGATTCTCATACCAAACAAATTCAAAGTGTTTATTTTGAACTATATCTTTCAGCGAATTATATATATCTTGTGATATTTCACTATCAGACATATCTCGATATGTATACCACATTACATAATGATTTGTATCACTATGTAATTTATATGGATATTCATTTTCTAAAAGTACTTTCATTTTTAAATCGGTTAATAGTATTCTTGATTTCATTTTATTACTCTTTTTATTAATGGTACCTCGTATTTTAAAATATCTTATTAAAATTTTATCTACTACCGACTCATAGAATGTTTTATGATGCACATTGTCATTTTCTTTTTTTATTACATTTTCTAGTGAAGGTCGTATTTGGTCACTTGATGGTATCCAATGAAACTTAGCAGATAACGTATCTAACATTGTCTCAGTTGGTGATATCTTACAATTAAATTTAGTTAACATATTTATTTCATAATTATATTAAATTTATTAAAATATCAATATTTATTTATAAATTTAGTTTATTTCTATAATGTTTGCTTTCCAAAAATATTTCGAAATTATTAAATCCCCATTTAAGTCTCTTTTTAATTTTTTCTACAAAGTTATTACTAAGAAATTTTTCATAACCTGCTAATTTATTATCAACAAAATAAATTATAAATTCAAAATCTTTGGAACAAGAACTTGATAGAAAGTATGATAAACCATCATCTTTAATTAAATTATTTTTATGTAAATATTGTAATAATTTAATATTTCTAGTATTTTGTAATATACTACTAGATATGATTAGATTAACATTATAATTTTCATATATTTCTTTTAAACATTCTAAATTACCAACTTGAATACTTTCTTTACAAATTAATATTAACATTGGATAAAAATAGTTATCTTCATAGTCTTTTTTATTATTATTAAATAGTATTTTAGCTGCTAAATCTCTATCAATGAATAAATTATTACTTAATATATATTTTAATATACTTAATCTTTCATATCGGGTTGCTAATATAATGGAATCGTACACGAATGGACAATTATTCTGATATAAATATTTTATACATTCTAAATTACCATATTTAATAGCATGAGTTGAAATACTATCATTTAATTTACACCCAATCTCATGTAAGAATTTTAAACATTCAACATGTCCACCTTCAACCGCATATTTACAAGCTTTCCAATCATATTGAAATTTATTTTTTACTAAATAGCGTAATATATCTAAATGTCCATAACTGGCAGCGTATCGTATGGACATTAAATCTAGTTGATAACTTCCATCAAATGTTTCACTTAAATAAATTAATGTTTTAGTACTGTTATTTATTATTGAAATATTTATAAGATGATTTATTATACTACCATTAAACCATCCATAGTTATTTACAGACCCCCATTTTAGCCACTGTATCATATCTTTTTCAACAGCTTTAACACATAAATTATAATATTTTGGTTTATAATTCGGTGTTCTCATATAATAAGAATTTTTATTTTCCAAATATGAATCACTTTCCATAAAATTAGGAAGTTTAATTATTTCTTTGTATTCATCTGATATAATATAATTATCATCTGTTGGTAAACTATTATCTAAAATAAATTTTTCTAAATTATCTATTTTGATATACACACATAGTTTAATAATTTTATTTATATTGCAAGGTGTTATTTTCCGGTTATTAAAATCATCGAAAGTTTCTTGGCTAATGTTTAATTTTTTTGGAATATTTTTTTTAGTTAAATTCCATTTAATATTTTCTAAATTCAAGTCTTTAACTTTCATTATGTAATTAGATTTTATACTTTTAAATTAAAATAAAAGACTTGTTATTTTCACTTGAAATAAAATCATTAAAACTTTTTATTTGCAAAGCAAATAAAAATATTGGGAGCTACGCTTCCATATTTTGTTTTAATTACTAAAAATCATACTTTTCATCTTAGATGAATGTTATTAATCATAATTACGTAGTAATAAGTTAAGCTTTGCTTTTGAAATTGGTTTATCAGGACG
>Ga0233449_1000480_pt1 | contig 47611 bp, 42 predicted proteins | sample SI_124_October20_FD_183012 | JGI IMG/M metagenome (GOLD analysis project Ga0233449, IMG submission 183012) | Seawater microbial communities from Saanich Inlet, British Columbia, Canada - SI_124_October2016_200_MG | ecosystem: Environmental > Aquatic > Marine > Inlet | place: Canada: British...
CTACCGCTCGTTCGGCGGCGCCGATGGAACGCATGCAATGGTGAATACGGCCGGGTCCTAAGCGGAGTTGTGAAATTTCAAAGCCCCGTCCCTCTCCGAGTAAAATGTTGCTGGCCGGCACCCGGCACTCATTAAAGGTGAGGTGCATGTGCCCGTGGGGAGCGTCGTCGTCACCGAAGACCTCCATGCCGTGATCAACGGTGACTCCTGGGGTATCAATGGGCACCAGAATCTGAGATTGGCGGCGATGCGGCGGCCCGTCCTGGTTGGTTTGCACCATAACGATCAAGATTTTACAGCGGGGGTCACCGGCACCCGAGGCGTAATATTTAGTCCCGTTGATTACCCATTCATCGCCATCCAAAATAGCTTGGCAAGCCAAATTTTTAGCATCCGACGATGCCACATCGGGTTCGGTCATGACGTAAGCCGAACGGATCTCTCCGTTAAGCAGAGGGGTTAACCATTTTTCTTTTTGTTCGGGGGTGCCGACTCGTTCGAGTACTTCCATGTTGCCGGTATCAGGCGCCGAACAATTCATGCTTTCGGAGGCGATGGGGTTTTTGCCTAACTCGGCTGCAATGTAGGCGTAATCTAAGTTAGAAAGCCCTTCGCCGGTTTCGGCATCGGGGAGAAAGAAATTCCAGAGGCCTTTTTCACGTGCCTTTACTTTGAGTTGTTCCAAAATGTCAAGCTGGCCTGGGTGATGGCCCCAGTGCACTTCGCGGATAGCGCCCAACCGATGAAACTCAGCGGTGACCGGTTCAACCTCGGTAGCGATGAAATCAACTACGGCGTCGTAAAGCGGGCGGGCGCCCGCCGACATAGCTAAGTTCATGCTGGGGTCGCTGGGGTCGTTTATGTGTAAACCGGGTCCGATTGCCATGGTTTCCTCACTGATTAGGGGTCAATAAGAAAACTAGAGCAATGGTGGATCAAAACCCCAACCGGGGATTAGCAACCGAAGAAGTAAATTAGATCAGCGATGCTTATCCACGAAGTTGATTGAGACCCTCTGGCCACTCGTACAAAGAAGTCGTAACTGGCTCCACACGTGAACCACGTCCCTGACCCGTATTGGTCTTTGTCGGCAGTAAGAAGTGGGTTTAACCATTCGTTGTCCCCTCCAACCATGATGGAAAGATTCACTACTTGAATCGTCCCTCCTAGGCTGTCAATAACCCCTAACTCAAAGTGGGCGTCATCGGGGGTTCCCGGTGCCTCATACCAGTAAAAGGCATGGCTGTGACCATTATTTACTGAGCCGTCGTCCAAGTTATATGGGTCAAAAGCAACAGGCGTGGCGGTGAGAACGTTTGACCAGTCGCTTGTACCGGCAGCACTTACGGCGGCAACTCTGAATGAATGCTCGCTTCCAGTTTGTAAACCAGTAACTATGTCATCGGTAGATAGAGAAACACCGTCGTTGAAGGTTTGCCAAGACCCGGCGGCTCCTACTCGCCACTCAATAATGAAGTCGAAGATGCTCTCGGAGCCAGTATTTGTTGGTTCTCTCCAGTCGATGGCCACTTCGTCGGTCCACGTAGCGGAAGCTGATGCCATAACTGGTGGACCGGGGGTTTCACCAGGAGCGGTGGTGGTGGTTGTTGTGGTGGTGGTGGTTGTTGTTGTTGTTGTTGTTGTTGTGGTGCCGCTCGCCGGGTCTTGCGGCGCAGTGGTAGTAGAAGTCGTCGTGGTGTCTTCCGGGATGTCGGTGGTGGTCTTACCTGGTGGCGGATCACCGCAGCCATCATCCCACCCCGGGAGGCGGCCGTAGGAGGCCAGTGGGGCATCCCCAGAGTCGGGGTACCAGTAGCCGTCCGCGTGCTGTGTCCAAGTCACCCCGATGGGGTCCACCCAAACCCAAATACCGTCAACTTCTTGCCAGCCAAACCCGCCACAATCGTGACAGTTTTCTAACCAACCTGGGAGCCGATCCGGGCTGTACACCGTGTTGGCCATATCGTCGTAAGCCCCTGCGGGAGGGTTCCAGTGGCCTGAAGCATTGGGAGTCCACATCACGCCGTTGGGATCAATCCAGTTCCAGACCCCATTGGTTTCCACCCACCCCCATTTGGGGCAGTCGTTGCAGTCTTCGATATAGCCCGGCAGGTCTTCGTATCTGGCAAAGGTGGGTCCTCCTTCGTCGCTGATCCATTCCCAAATCCCGGAACTCAAACCCAGATGCCAAGTAACTCCTTCGGCGGGGCCTTCCCAGATCCATTGACCATCCGTGACGATCCACCCCCATTTGGGACAGTCGTTGCAGTCTTCGATATAGCCCGGCAGGTTGCGGTGATCGTCAATCTCGCCGTCCACTGAGTCTCCGGTTGACCAAACACCGAAGACATTGGCGAGCCACTGTTTCCCATCAGGAGCGATCCACGAAAGATCATGCACGTCGCTCCAACCCCATTCCGGGCATTCGTTACATTCGTCGTCCCAACCGGGGAGTTTGGTGATGTCCAAGACGTACTCGCCGTCGTCTTTGTCGGTGATGGTGGCTGACCAGACCCAGATGGTTTCATCGGGGCCGAGGTCGTAGAGGTCAATGATGTTCTTGAATTCCCATGGGATTCCGTCGGGACCAGTCCAAGTCCATACACCATCGGTCACTGACCAGCCCCACTCTGGACATTCGAAGCAGTCATCGTTCCAACCCGGCAAGTCGCGGAAACTGGGATAACTAATCGCACTCTCGGTGTCGAAGTTCCCCCACCCTCCGTCGCTCCAAGTCCAGCGGTCACCATTGGGGGCGACCCAAACGTAAACCGTGCCGTTTTTTCCAAGCCCTGTTTCCCAACCCCATGTGCCGTCATCAGGGCAAGGAGGGAAGCATCCATCAAAAGAGCCTTCCTGACCGTCGTATTCTGGTTCGTAATCGTTGGTGGTATCGGGGTCAATAATCGTAATTCCCCCGCCCCAAGCAGGGAGGCCTCCATCTACCGTGACCTCTGATGTGCTGCCGCCTTCCGAAGCGGTAATCACGATGTAAATGCTGGCTCGGTCCACGCCGATAGCCATCAACATGCGTTCGTCAGAGATGTAGTCGCCGTCATCGTCGGTGTCGTAAGACGGGGTGTCGCCGCCGTTGCTTTCCGGCGGACACGGCCAACATTCCACGTCGTAACCAGGGACGTCAGATTCGGTGGCATAAACATTGCCGTCGTCGGGCAAGGAGTGCCAACCGGGGACAGTTGGGTCCCAAACAAAACGACCCTCTGGGGTGTGCAACGTCCACTTGCCATCAGATTCTTGGGTAAAGCCGTAAGGAGGCGCTTCGGCAGTAGGGCATTCGGTGAAGATGGTGACACTTGTGGTGGTCGTTGTTACCTCGCCACCCACGGTGGTGGTCGTTGTTACCTCGCCACCCACGGTGGTGGTCGTTGTCTCCGTGGTGGCGGGCGGTTCTTCAACGGGCCCCAAGGGGTTGCCGCAAGCACAACGAGCTCGTGGGATGCCATCGGCATCAACCAAAACAGCAGTACCAGCTTCTAAAACTGCCAAGAAAGGAACAGCCATTCCACCGGAATACCCGTGGTTAATTACCAGCGTGTTTTCCATCAAGATGGCTGAGGTAAGTGAGTTTAAGTAATCGGGAATCTCCGCCACCGTGATGCCTTGCACCCCGGCCCAAGCGGCAGCTCGGTCAGGATTAGCCATTAAAAAGTCGATCATTTTGCCGATATCACAAGCGTTTTCGCCGGTTCCGCCATAAAGACCAGTACTGCCACTGCCCACCAAACCAGAGGAAAGATCCTCAGTGGGGACGGTGATGGTGTAGTTAGCGAACGAAGGCCCAAAAGGGTCAGGGCCAGGAGCGGTAGCGGGCTGGAAGACGTAATCAGTAACCGGCGATAAGCCAGCAAATGCATCGCTCGGGGCGCTTTCTGTCGTATCGTCGCCCCCCGTGAACATGCAGGTTGCCGCAATAAGTGCAACAATAAGCACTACCGCGCCAAGACGCGCTTTCGGGTTTTCTGTAATGCTCCCACCCGTTGGCTTGCTTTCTGTGCTTTCCACAGTCCCCCCCTTTTTTACCCTCCTCAAAGAATAGTACAAATCGGCCTGGTTTGCCAGAGCACCCCCGCATCGGCCACGCTGCTAGCAAACAAGAGTCGGCAATGAAAGGAAACTATGAGTTTCTTAAATGAAGTAAAACGACACAATGTAGACGCTTTTGGCTACCAAATACATGTGGCCGAAATGGGTGAAGGGCCACTGGTGTTGTTTGTTCATGGCTTCCCCGAATCTTGGTATTCGTGGCGCAACCAACTGCCGGCATTGGCAGCTGCCGGGTACCGAGCCGCCGCTATAGACGTGCGTGGTTATGGATCGTCGGCCACCCCAGAAGGGTTCGACGCTTACCGGTTGGTGGATTTAGCTGCCGATTGTGTTGGGGTGGTTCAAGCCCTCGGTGAAACCACGGCCACCATCGTGGGTCACGACTGGGGTTCCCCTATAGCGGCCGCCGCCGCCCGTTTACGGCCCGATGTTTTTACGGCAATGGCATTACTGAGCGTTCCTTACGATGCCCGCAACAGCCACCGGCCTTCCGAGACATTCGCCAGTTTCAGCGAAACCGAAGAGTTTTACATCACCTATTTCCAAAAACCGGGGCAGGCCGAAGCAGAAATAGCAAAAGACCCCCGCCGTTGGTTAGCGGGCTTTTACTTCTCAGCGTCAGGGGACTGCCCGCCTCCTGAACCGGGGCAAAAATCTATGGGGTTCGTGCCTCCCGGCGGCTTGCTAAGCGACGGATTTTCTTATCCCTCCAGCCCACTGGAGTGGATGACCGACGCAGATTTAGACTTCTACACGGCAGAGTTTGCCAAGGCCGGATTTACCGGTGGGCTCAACCGCTACCGGTGCATTGACTATGACTGGGTTGATCTGCGAGCTTGGCATCATGCAGTTATTAGGCAGCCCTCGTTGTTTATTGGTGGAGAAAAAGACGGCCCCACACAATGGGGGGCGGGCGCCATTAGCCGATATCCAGAGACTCTGCCGGGCCTTCGAGGGACCCACATTTTAGAGGGGGCCGGTCACTGGCTGCAGCAAGAAGCAGCGGAGACGGTGAACGACTTGTTACTGGAGTTCCTCGACGGGCTTTAAACGGCGACTTGAACGCACTAAGGTCGCTTATCATCTAGGGTTAGTCAATGTCGGACAACAAATCAGGAAAACTAACCCGCTCGTTGGGCTTGCGCCATGTGTTTTCGCTGTCTACCGGAGCGATGCTTTCTTCGGGTCTTTTTTTGCTCCCGGGTTTGGCGGCTGCTAAAGCCGGGCCGGCCGCCATATTGGCTTATCTAATAGCGGGAGTGTTTGCCGTGCCAGCCATGCTGAGTGTGGCCGAACTTTCTACGGCCCTTCCCAAAGCGGGCGGGGCTTACTATTTTCTAGAGCGTGCTCTCGGGCCGGCGGTGGGTACGGTAGCCGGGTTCGGCACTTGGCTTTCGCTGGTACTCAAAGATGCTTTTGCCATGGTGGGAATGAGCGCCTACTTGGTTTTGATTTTGGATGTGAATGCGACTTGGCTAGCCATGGCACTCATTGCCTTCTTCACCTTCATAAATGTGGTGGGTTCAAAAGCCAGTGCTTCAGTGCAGTTAGCCATGGTGGCTTTTGTGATTGCCGCCATGGGGTGGTTTTTGGTGGAGGGTCTTTGGGAAACCCAGAGCCGTAGCCTGGCCGACACCAACCTGGACCCATTTTTCACCACCGGCGGCTCGGGGGTAATGGCCGTAGTGGGGTTGGTCTTTGTTTCTTATGGTGGGCTCACCAAAGTGGCCAGCGCCGCCGAAGAAGTCGAAGACCCCTCGCATCGCATTCCTTTGGGCATGGCCTTGTCGTTGGGGGTAGCCACTTTGCTCTACACCTTGGGAGTGTTGGTGGCTGTGGTGGTGGTGCCCCCTGAGCAACTTCACCAGGATCTCGCTCCCATTCATACCGCAGCCCAAGCGGTACTGCCACCGCTGGGCGTTGGGCTTATTGTGTTGGCCGCTCTGGCGGCCTTTGCGTCGGCCGTTAACGCCGGGATCATGGCGGCCGCTCGTTACCCCATGGCCATGGCCCAGGACGGATTGTTGCCGAAAGGTCTGGGCGGGATAAGCAAATTTGGCACCCCTATGGTGGGGGTAGTGACCACGGGTTCGGCCATTGCCATAGTGGTCTTAGTTTTTGATGCGGAAGCTATTGCCAAACTGGCTAGCGCTTTTGTTTTGTTGACCCTGGGTTTGGTCAACTTGGCGGTGCTGGTGTTACGCGCCTCGCGCATTCAGTCTTACGCCCCGGCTTTTCGGGCACCGCTCTACCCGGTTACTCAGTTTGCGGGTATTGGGGTATCGGTGTACTTGATTTGGCAGTTGGGGTCGGTGCCGCAATTGTTTGTTCTGGCAGTGAGCGCGGTGGCCTGGGCATGGCACCACTTTTACGCTCAAGGGCGCACTAAGCGCGCCGGGGCTATTCGCCATGTGTTCGAGCGTTGGGGGGCCGAAGCCGACCGAGGCTTAGACCGCGAGATGAGCGCCGCCATGGCTGGCCACGGTTTGCGAGCAGTAGACGACTACCACGGGTTAATTGCTCGAGCATCGGTGTTGTCGGTACCGGAAGGCACCGACATTGCCGAAGCAGCTGAACGGGCCGCCTCAGTGTTGTCAGACCAAATTGGTTTACCGCGAGAGCGGGTAACGGAGCGCTTTTTAGAAACCGGTTCGTTGTGGATCCAGCCGTCAAATGATCACCCCACGGCTACCCCAGTGGCCTTGTTTGAAGTCATCGATGACGACCAACTGGTAATTGTGCGGGCCTCGGCGGGCATTCGCATCCCTGCGGCGTGGGGTGGTTCGGGCGAACGGGTGAATGCTTTGTTCTTTTTAGCGGGCACCACGGCCAACCCGGGCCGGTCGCTTCGTTTGGCCGGCGAGTTGGCCAGCCATTTGCACACCGGAGCAAAAGAAGTTGGCCAGGCCGCCGATGAAGCAGCGGTCAAGTCGGCGTTGTTGCCAGAGGCCATGATCGGCCAATACACGTTGTTTCCGGAAGGTCTTGATGCGGCGTTGATTGGGAAACGAGTGGGTTCGCTTGGTTTGCCGAAGGGCGTTGAGGTAGCGGCGCTTATTCGTTTCGGCGTGTCGGTGTCGATCGAAGACGACGTGGTGCTCGAAGCCGACGATCAGCTCACCTTGGTAGGCCCAGCCGAGGTCATGCCTCCTCCCGGTACACCCATCCCTACCTCTGGTTAGTTCTCGAGTAGGCCCAAGCAAAAGAAAGTAGAAACCGCTACGAGCGTTTCTGGCCGAAGAGATCCCACGAAGTGATTTTTTCTGCGCCCCGATAACGAGGAGCAACCCCCCAGTGGCCGGTGGGGTGACCTAAAGGAAGCAGGGCTAAGACCTCGTAACGCTCGGGGATACCAAGCAATTGACGAACCTCATCTTCGTAAATGCGGTGCAGGGTAGTCAACGAGGTGCCGAGTCCCAGCGATCGGGCGGCCAACATAAAGTTTTGCACCGCAGGATAAACCGAAGCATGGGTAGGGCCGACCGGCATGGCCCCCTCATCGTCGTAGATGGTCATATCTATGGTTGGCATAAGCACTAAAACGTGCACCGGAACGTGCTCTAGGGTTTGGGCAAGGTGCTCAGTGGCCCGATTGTTGCGTGCCCAACTTTCCCGCACCTGATCATTGGGGAATTCCTGGGGGGCGACCGCCGGGCCATAACGGTCCCACCCGCGGCGATACAGGTCAGCCAAACCGAGCCGTAAAGCGGGGTCTTGAACTACCATAAATTGGTAGGGCTGAATGTTCCCTCCGCTGGGTGCTTGAACGGCGGCACGAAGACATGTCCAAATATCTTCTTCGCTTACCGGCTGCTCAGAATAACGACGCATGGAGCGGTTGGTCATGAGCCCATCAAGGAGGCCAATGTCGTTGCCTTTGGAGAGTCCTGGCTGAAAGGTCATTATTTTCTACTTTCCGGTAAATTTTGGTGGACGCTTTTCTTGGAGAGCGCTCAACGCCTCGGTGAAATCTTGCGAAGCAAAGGTGACCGTTTCTAAAGCGGTAGCTAAGTCAAAGGCCGGCCCGCAGGTCTGTTTTATCCAACTATTTATAGCCTGTTTGGTGTATTGAACGGCTTGCGGGGCCCCGCCGGCCAGTCGTTTAGCCCAAGCAAGACCAGCCGTCAAACAAGCATCTGGATCGGAAGCCGTCTCAACGATGAGCCCCAAACGTTCTGCTTCGACGGCCGTGAGGGGGTCACCGGTAAGCAAAAAACGTTTCGCCAATTGTGGGCCTAGGGCCAGAGGCCAAGCAATGGTTCCCCCATCACCGGCCACAATGCCTACCTGAACATGAGGGTCGCCCAGACGAGCCGTTTCGGACATGACGGTGATGTCGGAGAGCAAAGCGATGCTGGCTCCTAAACCCATGGCATGTCCGGTTACCGCTGACACCAACGGAAGATGAAGGTCTAGCAGGTCCCAAATAATAGATTTTCCATCTAGGCGAAGGTTGGCTGCATACCCCGGCTCTGAAAAACTTGGAAACCACCCGAAATCCCCCCCGGCGGTAAAAGCTTTATTGCTTCCGGCCAGCAAGACCGCTCGGGCCTCTCGTTCGTTGCGCAAATATTTAAACAAATTGGTGAGCTCATGATGCATCTGCTCGTCAACCTTGTTGAGCGGGTCAGCGGGGTTGTCGATGGTTACCACCAGCACATCTTGGTGGCGTTCAAAGTGAAGAAATTCAAAGTCAATCATCATATTTCCTTGGGTGGGGGTTCGGGTAGTTAGGTAGCCGAGGCTCACGAGGTAGACCAAGAATACGCTCACCAATAATATTGCGTTGGACTTCGCTGGTCCCGCCCCCGATGGTCAAGGCCGGAGAAAAAAAGTACCCCCACGGCCAAAGGTCTTCTTCCTCGTGATAGGGGTAGTGTCCATCAAGCAGCGGAGCAGCGCCGCGTAAGTCGGCCACCAGGGCCATAGCTTTTTGACCATGCCGGTCACCCAGGGCCTTACGAAGCGACGACAAAGGGCCCGGATCACCATCGGCCATTTGGGCGCTCATAATGCGCTGGTTGAGAAGTTTGAGAATGACCATCTCGGTGTAGAGATCAGCGATTCGTTGGCGCATTACTGGGCTGGGGCTGTCGAATGATCGCAATTTGTCAAGTACCTGATCATCGTTGGGGCCTAAACCCCACAACACGCCGCCTTCGGAAAGAGAAACCCTTTCGTTGGTTAAGGTGACCTTGGCCAACGACCAGCCTTGGTTTTCTTGGCCCACCAAACAGTCAAGGGGTATTCGAACATCGGTGAAAAAAGTTTCGTTGAAGTGGCGCCCTCCCGACATTTCAAGCACCGGTCGGATCTCTATACCCGGAGTGCGCATGTCGAGGAGAAAGTAGGAGATCCCTTTTTGGGGCGGGCCCTCGCTTGATGTTCGGGCCAGCAGAATACCCCAGTCGCTGGTCTCTGCTTGAGAAGACCAAAGTTTGGACCCATTTATGAGGTAATGGTCGCCATCTCGTATGGCCTTAGTTCGTAAAGACGCCAAATCGGATCCGGCCTCTGGTTCGCTAAAAAGTTGACACCACGTTTCGGTACCGGCCAACATGGGGGGAAGGAAACGTTCTTTTTGCTCTTCGGTTCCTCCGGCCAAGATGGTCGGCCCACCCCACCCCACTCCGATGGACACGTTGGGGAGGACAACGCCGGCTGTTTGAAACTCTTGATCAATAAGCAACTGTGTTTCGGCGCCGGCGCTGCGCCCCCACGGGTCGGGCCAGTGGGGGGCTATGAAGCCGGCCTGAGCGAGATCTTGTCGTGTGGGGGAGGGGTGAGCATTGAGCCACCCGCGAATTTCGATGCGGCGAGGATCGCTATCGGCGGGGAGTGAAAAGTCGATGTTTTTAGAGAAACGTGGTGTCGGTTTGGAGACCAAAACGAAGGCGGCCGGTTAGTTCGTGGATTCTCGGGGCAACCATGGCGTGGGTGGCGGCCACTTGGCCATCACGGATTATGCGTTGAAGTGGCTCGTTCAGATACACCGCACTTCCCCCTGCTTCTCGTTGAAGGTGAGTCAGCGCATCGGCGCACCGCTGGGTGGCGTCACAGGCAGCTAAGCGAAGGGAGCGCCGGTGCTCAACGGTGAGCGGTTGGCCGGTGAGCGCCATGCCCCAAGCTTCCCCCACGGCGTCATGCAAGAAGGCTCGAGCCGAGCGTGCGGTGGCTTCGGCAGTGGAGACTGTTATTTGCCCGGAGGCGCGTTCGGCCAGCGTTCGTCCCGAACCGGCAGGTTTTTTTTCTGTGGCCAGTTCGGCGAATCGTTCTACTGCACCATCGAGTAAGCCAACAGTTACGGCGGCGATTCCCATGGCCAGTATCCCATAGAAAGGAAATCGCCATTGCGGCCCATCCAGACGTGGGGTAGCTGTCATAAGTTGCACCCAGCGGCCCTCGGGGACAAAGACATCACTTACTTGGTAATCGGTTGACCCGCTGCCGGATAGGCCAGTAACTCGCCAAGTGTCAAGGTGTTGAACGTCGGAGCGCTTAAAAAACACAAAAGGGGCGTAGAGACCATCGGCCCGTTTGATGGGGGTGTCTGTTTGGTCGACTAAAAGGGCACCCCCGCCGACCCAGGTGCAGTGTTGGGTTCCGGACCCCCAAGCCCAAGTGCCGGAGACCTGCAGGCCTCCATCAACAATTTTTGCTTTGCCGAACGGAGCAGCAAAACCTCCGGTGCAAGAATCGGCGGGCCCATAAATCTCTTGGGCGAAAGGCTCATCAAGATAGCCGGCTAGCAGGGAGGTAGTAGCAGCGATCATGACACACCATGCGGTTCCCCCGTCGTAGCGTGCCACCTCCGAAATGATGTTAAGCCCGGTGGCTACATCAACTTCTGGACCTCCGAGGCTGGCTGGGGTGAAAAGCCGAAACAGCCCAGCACTCGTTAAATCGTCAACCACGTCTTGGGGTAACGAGCGATTATTTTCAATGCGTTGCGCTCGCTTAGCCAACGAGGGGCCGAGGTCTCTTGCTGCTTGAAAAGGGTCACCCATGGAAAGGAACTTACGTGACGCTTCTTAGCGGTGCAAATTTAAGAAACGGTGACGGCACAGGAGGCTTGCCTGAAGCGAGCAGCGGTAGTGTTTACCGCTGGTGGTTCTATCCTCACCGTATGACTCCGATTGTTTATTGGCGGCCTGGTTGTGGATTTTGTATGCGCTTGATGCGCGGCATCGAAGAGGCGGGTTTAGAAATTGAAACCCGAAACATTTGGGAAGACCCCGAGGCGGCGTCCTTTGTGCGCTCAGTAACTGGCGGCAACGAGATTGTTCCCACGGTTTCGTTGGGTGACCGCAACATGGTCAACCCCAGCATTGGCGACCTTTTGGCGCTGATAGGCGAACTCAGTTAAAACAACGCTCAGTTTTTAATCCCCAGCATTCGGGGTTAGAGCCAGCATGAAGGAATAGCGAAACGACCCCTTGCACAGGAGAAAAAGTTGTGACACTATCTTTCCTCGGACCAGTTGAGGGACTTCAACGTTGTCGTTGAAGGCGGCTGTCCGGTGGATGAAGGAGCGGAGATGGAAATCTCTCTTACGGTAAATGGGGACACCCAAAGCGCTGACGTAGAACCACGTACCTTGTTGGTGCATTTTTTGCGAGACCAACTGGGCTTAACCGGAACCAACATTGGCTGCGACACCAGTTCTTGTGGAGCATGCACTATTTTAGTTGACGGCCAGTCGGCAAAGTCGTGCAACCTGCTGGCCGTTCAAGCCGACGGAGCTGAAATAACAACCATCGAAGGGCTAGCCGGCGCAGACGGCCTGCACCCTATGCAACAAGCCTTCCACGAAAGCCACGCCCTGCAATGCGGGTATTGCACCCCCGGCATGGTCATGGCCTCCATTTCTCTCGTTGAGGAATACCCCAACCTCGACGCAGATGGAGTACGAGAAGGCCTCGAAGGCAACCTGTGTCGCTGCACCGGGTACCAAAACATTGTCAAGGCCGTTTTGTCGGTCAAGAAATAAGGAAGGAACACTATGACCGTTACCGACAACCCCACCGGCGGCATCATCGGCCAAGCCCGTCTTCGCAAAGAAGATCCGGCCCTCTTGACCGGCGAAGCAAAATTTATGGATGATTTGGTACTTCCCGGAGCTCTTTGGGTCCATTGTGTACGTAGTCCCCATGCTCACGCCACCATCGACAACATAGATACTTCGGCTGCCTTAGCAACCGAAGGAGTGGAAGCGGTATATACCGGCGCTGACTTGGCCGAAGATTGGGCCGGACCCCTTCCCTGTGCATGGCCGGTGACTGAGGATATGAAAAGCCCCGAATATTGGCCAGTAGCCCAAGGTAAAGCCTGTCATGTCGGAGACATCGTTGCTGTAGTGGTGGCCAGTTCTCGCTACGCCTCGGTAGACGGAGCAGAAGGAGTAGTGGTTGACTACAGCACCCTGCCTGCAGTGATTTCCATTGAAGACGCAGAGTCTGACCAGGTCGTTATTCATGAAGCTCTCGGTACCAACGTGTCCTACGAGTGGCCGTTAATCCCCAACCCCGAAGGGGTAGAAGCAGCGTTCGCTGAAGCAGCACATCACATCACCGAAACATATGTACATCAACGATTGATTCCTGCTCCCATGGAGCCACGCGGGGTAGCTGCCGTGCCGTCGCCCCACAACGGTGATATGACCCTGTATTCTTCCACGCAAATCCCCCACATTTTGAAAGTAATGGCCGCACTGACTGCCGGAATCCCCGAACATAAAATGAGGGTCATCGCTCCAGCGGTAGGCGGTGGATTCGGCTGCAAACTTGGGGTTTACGCTGAAGAGATTATTTGTTTAGCTCTCGCATTACGCCACGGGGTGCCTGTGCGATGGACCGAAGGACGAACCGAAGCAGCCACGGCAACCATTCAAGGACGTGCGCAACGGCAAACCATTGAATTGGCAGCCGACGAAAATGGCAAACTGCTCGCAGTTCGCGCCACCTTGTTGGCAGATATGGGGGCCTATCTGCAACTCATCACCCCCGGGGTTCCGTTACTGGGGGCATTTCTTTTCCACGGGCTTTATGACGTGCCGCTCTACTCATTTACTTGCAAGAGCGTGTTCACCAACCTCACCCCAACCGAGGCGTATCGTGGTGCAGGCCGACCTGAAGCCACCTACGCCATTGAACGGGCTATGGATGTGCTCGCTCTTGCCATCGGGGTGGGGCCCGATGAAATCCGGTCCCTGAACTTTATTCCCACCGAAAAATTCCCTTACGATTCACCGGCTGGTTTGGTATTTGATTCGGGCGATTATCAACCAGCGTTAGACCGAGCGAAAGAACTCATTAATTGGGATGCTCGTCGAGCCGAACAAGCAGAGCGACAAGCCGCAGGGGCAAAAACGCATCTTGGCCTCGGTATTTCTACCTACGTTGAAATGTGCGGACTAGCTCCAAGCCGAGTGTTGGCTTCGCTGAACTACGGCGCCGGCGGTTGGGAATCAGCCACCGTGCGCATACTGCCTACCTGCAAGATTCAGGTGGTCACTGGCGCCACCCCCCACGGCCAAGGACACGAGACCGCATGGTCCATGATTGTCGCTGACCGCTTGGGGGTGGACCCGGATGACGTTGAGGTTCTGCACTCTGATACGGCAATTTCTCCCTTAGGGCTAGATACCTACGGTTCGCGCTCGCTTTCGGTGGGTGGCACTGCTATCTGGATGGCCACCGAACGGGTGGTTGAAAAAGCATCGCAGATAGCGGCCCATATGCTTGAAGCCAACGCCGAGGACCTTGAACTTGCCAATGGCGTGTTTAACGTAAAAGGCACCCCCGGCGCAGAAGTTCCTCTCGCTGAAGTAGCTTTCGCAGCCTTCACCGCCCATGATTTACCCGAAGGTTTAGAACCCAACCTGCAAGCAGAAGTAACCTGGGACCCGCCTAACTTCACCTTCCCCTTCGGGGCACATATCGCCCTAGTGGAGATTGATGAGGAAACTGGCGAAGTTGAGGTCATCGATTACGCCGCCGTTGATGACTGCGGAAACCAAATCAACCCCATGATTGTTGAAGGTCAAGTACATGGGGGCATCGTGCAAGGTATTGGCCAGGCACTCTGGGAAGAAGCAATTTACGACGAAGATGGTCAATGTCGATCAACTAACTTGGGCGACTATTTAGTGCCATCGGCAGCGGAAACTATTGATATGAAACTCGATCACACGGTTACTCCTTCTCCTACTAACCCACTAGGGGTAAAAGGTATCGGTGAAGCAGGAACCATTGCCTCAACACCCGCAGTGATGAATGCCGTAGTAGATGCTCTCCGTCATTTAGGAGTAACCGAAATGGCAATGCCCGCTTCGCCGATGCGGGTGCGTCGAAGTATCGAAAACGCTCAAGGGGGTGCAGCATGATTCCTGCAGCAGTTGGCTATACCCGGGTGGACTCCACCGAAGCAGCGTTAGCGGCATTAGCCGAACACGGCGACGAAGCCAAACTCTTGGCCGGCGGTCAGTCGTTAATCCCATTGATGCGTCTCCGCTTGGCGGCTCCTTCCATGTTGATCGATGTGGCAGGCATTGCCGAACTTTCTGGTATTTCGGTGGTTGGCGACACGGTGTCGATAGGCGCTATGACTACGCACAGTGCGCTTGAACATTCGGGAGAACTCGCAGAGGCCTGCCCGCTTTTAGCTCATGTGGCATCAGTGGTAGGCGACCCTGCTATTCGCCATCGCGGCACACTCGGAGGGTCGTTGGCTCATGCCGATCCGGCTTCAGATCTGCCTGCGGCTGTTTTAGCGTTGGGCGGTACGTTGGTCGCTTCGGGCTCAAATGGTTCTCGTGAAATTGCTGCGACAGAGTTCTTTACTGGCTTTTTAGAGTCGGCTTTAGGCGCCGATGAAATGTTGACCGGAATTAAGGTGCCGGTTTCAACTGGCGGCTGGTCGTACCAAAAGTTTAATCGTCGTGCTCAAGATTGGGCCATAGTGGGGGCCATGGTTGCTGAAGGTGGCGCTGGGGTGGCTTTGGTCAATATGGGGGCAACTCCTTTGCGGGCGAGTGCGGTGGAATCTGCGTTGGCTGGCGGTGCTTCGTCTGTTGAAGCAGCGGCATCAGCGGCAGAAGGCACGGAGCCTTCGTCGGATAACAACGGTGATGCTGCTTACCGCAAGCACTTAGCCCAAGTGCTTACTGGTCGGGCCTTACGTGATGCCGGCATGGAGTGATACGAAATGTTGATACGAAATGTAATGCTTGCCCTCATGGTTTTTGCAGGGGCATGTTCAACTCAGGGCAATGTTTTTTCTCTCGGCGTGGGTCAGTGTTTTGCCGGCGTGGTTACCGTCGAAGAAGAAGTTTCAGAAGTGTCGACCGTTGATTGCGTAGAACCGCATATAAACGAGGTCTATGCTTTACCGCTCTTACCAGACGGAGATTTTCCGTCGGTCTTTGTCGACGACGACTCGGGTGACCTCTGCTTGGCGGCCTTTGAATCTTATGTAGGGATCGCCTACGAATATTCCATCTACGACATTGGATGGCTGCGCCCGTCGCAAGAGACATGGGACAAATGGGACGATCGTGAAGTCGTTTGCTATCTCTACGACTTCAACGGTGAAACCAAAACTGGCACCGCTCGCTCTTCTGGCCGTTAAGGCCCGCCGGGCAGTGATTCGCAGGGCTCGCCGTCACCATCGCCATCAAGTCGAGCCACGTCACCGTACCAAGGGGCGTAGGTTTCGTACCACGCTAAGGCCTCTTGGTAACTGACAAAGTCGCTGCAGTTCATGACGTTGCCGGGGTCGGCCGGTTGTTCACTAGAAGAAGGGCCGGTGGTGGGGGTTGGTTCTATAGGGTCACCGAGGTCAATGGGAGGCCCGAGGTCAATAATGGCCGGGGTTTCAACAATGCCTATCGGCTCCGCGGTGCAGGTGGTCAACATTTCCTCTAAGGCCAACATTTCGTTGGCGGTCACGGTGAGGTCCCAACGGATTTTAATATCGGCCCAGGTGTCGGCATACGTGCACCAATAACTGGTATCAGGAGGCCGCCATTGGTCGGGCCCCCGGGCACCTTTAGACCGGTTAGCCGAAGAGGAAACAGCAATCAGGTGCCGAGGGTCGGTGAGGTCGTTGTAGTAGCGCCGTTTGGTAGCGGAGTCCCATGCCCAACCGCCCGATTGGTGGGCGTTGGCCACCGGTACAAAATGGTCGATATCAAGGGCCCCGGGGTCGGTAAACCACCCCCCGGTGAAGGCCCCAAACCAACTGCCGCCAGCGATCAAACATCCGCTGTCAGAAAGAAACACCGAGTCGGCGGATTCCAACATGAGTACTTCGTGGCGGGTTGAGAGGCAATCGCCGTCGTCGTCGCTCCAGCCGGAACCCCAGTCGCTGCGGTCATAAGCAAGACCAGGGTTGGGGTTGGCCACCACCAACTGACTTAAGAGGGTGACCGTCCAAGGTTCGCCGGGCACGGTTGAAGAAACCGGTACAGAAGTCGTGGTAGATGCAGGGATAGGCGGCGCAGTTGTGGTTGAGCCAGCCAAAGCCTCAGTGGTGGTTGCCGGCAGAGCAGAACTAGTCGAGGCCGGGGGAGCGGTGGTGGTTAATAGCGTGGTGTCAGGCGAGAAAGCAGCAGCGCTGGTTGAAGCACTGGGCGGGGAGGAAGAAGTGCTGGTGGCTTGCGGCACCGCCTCTTGGCGTGTGGGGGTAGCGGGGTCACTGCAGGCTGCTCCAAGAACAAACAGAGCGGCCACAAAAACCCGCAGGGGAAGTGCGGTCATATCTCTATGATGACCGATTTTTCTGAGTAATTCAGCCCAAGAGGGCATTCATGGCTTTGGTATGCCAAGTGACCCGCCCGGTACGGGCCTCGGCCCGGTCGCCCCGGTTGGCTAAAGCAATACCTGCGTTCATGCCTAACCAGCGCAGAGGCTCGGGTTCCCAAGGCCGTGACTGGTGGCCCACCCAAGGTAAATCGGTGCGCTCGGTAGTTTCGCCTACAATCAGTTCAGCCAGGGTTTGGCCAGCCAACTTTGATGCGGCCACGCCGTCCCCCACGTACCCACCGGCCGAAGCCAGTCCGCTGTCTCGGTCGAAACGCACCGAAGGCGCCCAGTCGCGGGGAATACCCAGCACCCCGCCCCAGCGGTGGGTGATGGCTGTGTCGACTAGTACGGGGAAAAGTTCTCGCAAGGTAACGGTAATGGCGTCATGTACCGAAGATGACTGCTCGGTGGCGGGGTCAATTTGCGAACCATAGCGATAAGGGGCGCCGCGACCACCAAAAGCGAGGCGCCCATCAGCGGTTCGTTGACCGTAAATAGTCATATGGCGAGAGTCGCTAAAAGTTGGGCGAGTGGCCAAACCGATTTCTTCCCACTGGGGGTCGGTTAAAGGTTCGGTAGCCACCATTAATGAGTACATGGGAACCACGGCTCTACGTAAGCCAGCCAAATGGCGGGTGTAGCCTTCGGTGGCCCGTACCACTACTTCAGCCCGAACCGTTCCCTGGTTGGTGGTGATCACCGAACCGGGGTGGAGAGAATGAGCGGCGGTGTTTTCATAGATGGTTACCCCTCGGCGCTCGCAGGCTTCGGCGAGACCACGTACCAAACGGGCCGGGTGTAGGGCCGCTACCGGTGCTAAAAATCGCCCACCTAACACGTTGGTGGCGTTACCTAAGGCTCGGGCTTCATCGGCGCCGACCATACGAACTTCGGCTTCAGTCAAGCCCAACTGGTGCCGGGCTGTCACAGCAGACTTTTGTCGCTCCAGTTGCGCCGGGTTGCGTGCCCAAGCGATAGACCCGCCTTTGGCGTAGTGGCAGTCGATGCCTTCGGCGGCCGCCACGGCGCCGATGTCGTCCACTGCTTGGTAGAGGGCACGCATTTGCCGTAGTGCGGCACCTGTTGAAGAGGCGGCGGCAATGCTCATGGGGCTTATAGGGAACTCTCCTAAGGCCCAACCACCGTTTCGCCCCGAAGCCCCAAACCCGGCTTGGTTTTTTTCTAGCACCTTGATGCGTAACGACGGGTCTAAGCAAATCAAATGCCATGCTGTCCAGAGCCCGGTGAAGCCTGCGCCCACGATGGCTATGTCGGCATCGGTATTGCCCGACAGGGCGGCTCGTGGGGTGATGTTACCCGGTAAGGAGTCATGCCAAAAAGAAAGTTGGCGAAAGTTTTGGACCATAGGCAGACCTTAACTGTCGAATCCGATGCCGAACTTATCCAGAGTTTTCAGCCAGAGTCCGCGCCGCCCTTGTCGTTTATCAGAGCGTTTAAGGGCAGCACGAGTGGCTTGTACGCCAATCCATTTGGCGGGCTCCGGGGGAAAGGGAAATGGCCGTTTGCGAACCATCTCAAGTTCGGTGCGTTCAGTGGTTCGCCCGTCGGCTAAATCTAATGCTACTTGGGCGCCGAAGCGACTGGCCCCCACTCCGACCCCGGTGTAACCGGCGGCCCACGAAACGCGCCCCCGGTGGCTGGTTCCCCAGGCGCAGGTGAACCGACTGGTGGTGCCGATGGGCCCACCCCATTGGTGGGTGAAGTTTAGGCCTTCCAGCTGCGGGAAGGTAGTAAAAAAGTGCTCAGCTAAAATGTTGCTGGTAGCGGGGTTGTGCTCAGCGCGGGGTCCCATACCGTTGTTGAAGTGGTACAGAGCGTCGTAGCCACCCCATAAAATTCGGTTGTCGCTGGTTAGGCGGTAGTAGTGAAACTGGTTGCCGACGTCGGCCATGCCTTGTCGGCCTTCCCAACCGATAGCTGTTTTTTGTACTGCGGAGAGCGGTTCGGTCATCAAGACATGGTCGTAAACCGGAATGATAGAACGTCGAGCGTTACGCACCGGGTTGGGGAAAGCATTGGTGGCCATCACCGCGCGGTCAGCGGTTACTTGGCCTTGCGGGGTAGCGGCGGTTATCCCGTTGGAGGATTTCGTGAGCTGTTTAACTGGAGAGTTTTCGTAAAGGGCGACTCCCAAGTTTTGCACGGCAGTGCGTAAACCCCAGGCCAGTTTTGCGGGGTCAACCATCACCGTGTCGTGGCGTCTCCAGAGGCCACCAAGGTAGGTGGGGGAGTTGACCTGTTGGCGTACCTGGTTTTGGTCGAAGAGGTCTACGTTGACGCCAAGTTTCGCCCAAGTTTCGGCTTCTTCGGCTAAGGAGTCAACTTGCCAGGGGGCCACCGCTACCGCCATTTCTCCGGTGGCTTCCAGATGACAGTCAATGCTGTGGCGGGTGACAGCATCTCGAAGGCCGGCTAGGTTTTCGTCACCCAAACGCACCAGATCAACCATCTCGTTGGGCCAGTGAGCGTAACCATTATCGAGGCCATGGGTAATGGAGGCATCACAGAAACCGCCATTCCGGCCCGAAGCACCGATGGCTGCCGTGCGGGCCTCAAGCATGACGATGCGCCGACCGGGGTTGGCTTCGGCGGCCAGCAAGGCGGTCCACAAACCGGTGAACCCGGCGCCGATGATCAAGAGGTCGGTGGTGAGTGCTTGGGTTAAGGGTGGGTTGGCGGCTGGGGCATCGGGTCGGTCAAGCCAAAACGCTTTGTGCTGAGCGGTGGCCAACGAACGGTGCGGTGATGATTTTGATGCCATTGGTCTCCTGCTTCTTGATTGGTTGGAAATTAGTCGTTAGTTATACTTTAGGCAACGGTATTAGCTGCTTAATTGGTATCCGGCTAATGGAATCGCTAGTGTGTCGGAGGTCACGGTAAACGCATCTTCTCAGGAGCACTCTTTTGACCATGAATGGATCTGCCAACGCAGTAGAACTGCACGGGGTAGTAAAAAAGTTCGGGGATGTAACAGCGGTCAACTGCATTGACCTGACCATCGCCGACGGCGAGTTCTTCTCATTGCTGGGCCCCTCGGGCTGCGGGAAGACCACCATTTTGCGAATGATCGCCGGGTTTGAATTTCCGACGGCCGGCCACCTCGCAGTGGATGGACAAAAGATGGGGTTAACCCCACCGGATCAACGACCGGTTAACACGGTGTTCCAAAATTATGCTTTGTTCCCCCACATGACGGTTCTCGAAAACGTGATGTTTGGCCTACTGATGAAGAAAGTACCCAAAGATAAGGCCCGAGAAGCAGCAAAAAAAGTCCTAGATCAGGTACGTCTTGGTGCACTTGGGGAGCGTAAGTCCAGCCAACTCTCTGGAGGTCAACAGCAACGGGTGGCTTTGGCCCGCGCTTTGGTAAACAAGCCCAAAGTATTACTGCTCGACGAACCGTTGGGAGCCCTCGACCTCAAACTTCGTCAAGAAATGCAAAGCGAACTCAAATCTTTACACACCGAGGTGGGCATTACCTTTGTTTACGTCACCCACGACCAAGAAGAAGCGCTCACCATGTCGGATCGCATCGGTGTGATGAGCGAAGGCAACCTTTTGCAAGTTGATACCCCTGACCGCATCTATGAACACCCAACGAAACGGTTCGTAGCGGACTTCATTGGTGAAATCAACATGCTGGCCGCCACGGTGGCGGATGACGGCACCGTTCAGTTGGGCTCAGAGCAAATTAAACTTGATGGCCTATCTCCAGAAGTGGGGCAGTCTTTTACTTTAGCTATTCGCCCCGAAAGCATTGATCTTACCGGGCCCGACCAAGGCGTTGAACCAGGGCTAAACCAAATTTCGGGCACGGTTACCCACCGCACTTACTTCGGCGATGCATATTCCTATGACGTAGAAACAGGCGGCGGGGTTCTTTCGGTGCGCTGCGACAATCGGCCCGACCACCAACGCTTCAACGAAGGCGATGCAGTGAAAGTTTCCTGGCGCCCCGACTCGTCGAGTGTGCTCAAGGATTAATTGATGGCCGCCCTCGACCAATCTGCCGCCCAAGCAGATTCCCGAAAGGGACGTCTTATCGCCACACCGGCGGCCCTGTACCTCTTGTTTTTTTTCATGATCCCGCTTGGGGTCATTGTTACCTATTCGTTCGCGACCCGCACCGCTACCGGTCGAACGGTGCTCACCGGGTGGAACCTCAGTTCATACGACAAGTTATTTAGCGAACTTGTTTTACGTATTATTTGGCGATCTTTTTGGATGGCCTCGGTCACCACCATCTTGTGCCTCCTAGTGGCTTACCCCTTCGCCTACTACTTAGCCACTCGGGCACCCAAGGTACGAAACATTTTATTGGTTCTGGTCATGATTCCTTTTTGGACCAACGGGCTTATTCGCATTTTTGCTATCCGTTTCTTGTTGGGCTCAGATGGACCAGCCTCGCAACTTAGCGAAAATTTGGGTTTTGGAACCTTTCGTATTTTGTTTACTCCTACCGCCGTGGTGATCGGCATGGTTTACAGCTTCTTGACCTTTATGGTGCTTCCGCTTTACGTAGCCATTGAGCGCATGGATTGGAAATTAGTTGAAGCGGCCCGAGACCTTTACGCCGGAGGAACAGTGGCCTTCCGTAAGGTCACGTGGCCATTAACTCGGTCCGGAGTTATTGCCGGATCAATCTTGGTGTTTGTCCCCAGTTTTGGTTCCTACGTGGTGCCAGAAATTTTAGGTGGTGCCAAAACCATGTTATTGGGTTCCTACGTAGCTCGCCAGTTTGGGGCGGCCCGCAACTTTCCCTTTGGTGCCGCTCTTTCGGTGGTGCTCATTGCAGTGATGTTGATCGCCGTGGTCATAAACCAGCGAGCAGAGGCCAATAGAGCATGAGTACCACCATGCGTCCCACCAAATGGGCCAGCAGGCTCTTGGCCCTTAATGCCTGGTTGGTCTTTGCCTTTTTCTACATCCCCATCATTGTCTTGGTAGTTTTTTCGTTCAATGGGTCGAGGCGAGTCAACATTTGGGGCGGGCTCTCTACCCGCTGGTATCCCGAGGTTCTCCAAAACGAAGTCATTCTTGATGCTTTAAAAAACTCACTTATGGTGGCCAGTATTTCCACGATTGTTGCCACCATTTTAGGCACCAGCTTGGCCCTAGCGCTTGACCGCTACCGGTTTCGAGGCCGCAAAACTTTAGACGGGGCTGTTTTCTTGCCGGTGATTATCCCCGATGTCACCATGGCGGTCATGATGCTGGTCTTTTTTGCCCAAGTATTTCGCTTCATCGATTCTTTCGGCCCCCGGTTTCAACTCGGCATCTACACCATCGTCATTAGCCATATCGCCTTCAATATTTCCTTCGTAGCGGTGGTGGTGCGCGCTCGATTAGGGCAACTCGATCCCTCGCTAGAAGAAGCAGCCCGCGATCTCTACGCCAGCGGATGGCGGGCCTTTCAAAAAGTAACCTTGCCGCTTATTTTGCCTGGTGTCTTGGCCGGGGCACTCCTCGCATTGGCGCTCTCCCTTGACGATGTGGTAATCTCAGCATTCGTAACCGGGCCAGGAAGCACCACCCTCCCGGTTTACGTGTTCAGTGCTATTCGTCGGGGGGTTACTCCAGAACTAAACGCTATTTCAAGCTTGATGTTGCTGGCCTCTACCGTGCTGGTGCTGGGCTCTCTTTTCTTGCAGCGTGAACCTAAATCAAAAACCAATAACCAAGGAGAATAAAATGAAACTGAAATTGACAGGAGCGTTGCTGCTGTTGGCGCTCGTCGCCGCAGCCTGCGGTTCCGACGGAGACAGCGGCGCAGCAGCCAGTTGCGCAGTGGGAGAAACCGACGGGGATCTGTCCTTCTACAACTGGGCCGACTACATCGACGAGGAATCAATCCCTCGCTTCGAAGAAGAGTACGGGATCAAGGTTGAGTACACCATGTACGAATCAAACGAACAAATGTTGGCTCAGGTAGATGCCGGGGCTGCCAACTACGACCTCATCGTTCCTTCGGACTACATGGTCGACACCATGATTGCCGAAGGCCTCTTGATGGAGTTGGACTTTGATGCTATTCCCAACGCCACAAACATTTCTGACGAGTTTCATTCGCCACCGTTTGACCCGGACCATAAATACCATGTGGCCTACCAGTGGGGAACCACCGGTATCGGTATCAGTTATGACGCTCTTGAAGAGCTGGGCAACGTTGAACCCACTTGGGGTTTCATCTTTGATCCGGCATTGAGCGGTATGGTTTCTGGTGGTATTTCTATGCTGGACGATGCACCAGAGTCTTTCTCTGCGGCACTCAAGTACTTGGGTTACAGCATTGATGAAGTAATGGTCGGCGGCAATGAAGAAGCTATCCGCGAGGCCGGCGAGCTTTTGAAGGCCACCAAGGCAAGCCTGTTAAAATACGATTCGGTTGCTTACTCTGATGACTTGATGAACGGTGAACTTGCTGTAGCTCATGGCTGGAGCGGTTCGTTTGCGGCAGCTATCTTTGAAGCGGATGCTTACGAAACCCATGTTTACGTGATCCCCAAAGAGGGTGGCGTGCGTTGGGTAGATGGCATGGCTATCCCAGCTTCTGCCGAGCACCCTTGTTCAGCCCACGCCATGATTAACTTCATGACCGACGCACAAAATGGTGCGGCGTTGACCAACTATGTGTACTACGCCAGCCCCAACGAGGCAGCTACCGAATTCATTTTGGATGAAATCCTTGAAGATGAAGGGATCTACCCCAATGCGGAAACTTCAGCTAAATTGGAGTTCATCCCTCAAGCCGGTGAGTTGGGCCTGTTAATGCAGGACCTCTTCGTCGAAGCGAAGGGTTAACCCTCGAAAACTACTTGTCCGTCTGTCAGGGTCATCTCGACCCTGACAGACGCCAAGTCGTTTGTTTCTAGCGGGTCTTGGTCAACGATTATCAAGTCTGCTGCCTTGCCCGCAGTGATTGAACCGCTGCGGGTTTCTTCATGATTTACCCAGGCTGCCCCTGTGGTGAACCCCTGCAGGGCTTCTTCTCTGGTGATGGCTTGCTCTTTTTGAAAAGATACCTCCATGCCCGGCATGAGGCGGCTGACCGCTACCTCCATTTGAGGGAACGGGTTGGCCGTAGACACTGACCAGTCGGAGCCGCAAGCAAAGATGGCTCCCGCATCAATGAGGCTACGAAAGGGAAACTGCCAGCGGCTACGGTGGTCGCCCAGCCGAGGCGTGGTGAGGTCCACCATGGTGTCATCGTGGCAAGCCCACAACATTTGAACATTGGCGGCCACATGGAGTTGAGCAAAACGAGGAATATCGGCCGGGTCTACTACCTGAACGTGTGCGATTTGCGGACGTACTACTCGGGCATGTTCGGGCCGGCCGGCCGCCACCGCATCTAACGCGTCACGGATAGCTTGGTCGCCTATGGCATGAAAATGTGGTTGCAAACCGGCGGCCATAGCGGCCGGGACTGCTTCTAAAAGCATTTCTCGAGGAATAAACACCAAACCGCGGTCATCGTGGGTACCGAGGTAAGGGTGCACCATGGAGGCGGTGCCGTTTTCACAAACCCCATCCACCATGAACTTGATGGACCCGGGACGGTAACGACGACCGACTTCTTTAGCGCGTTTGATGAGTTCAGGTAGTTGTTCCATGCCGCGGTCGCGCTCCCACCATAACGACCCGGTCGCCATGGCCAAAAGACGGCCGGAGGCATCTAACGCTTGGTAAGCTTGGTGGGTGGTTTTTTCTACCCAAGCATCTTGCCAAGTAGTGATGCCCAAGGAAAGAAGCATTTCTTGGGCTGCGACAATGCCTTGTTCAACTTCAGATTGTCGGGTCGGGGGCAGTACTTTTTCTACTAAATAAGCGGCGCCTTCTTGCAGGGTGCCCAGCGGAGTGCCGTCGGGGTGACGTTCAATACGCCCATCAACGGGGTCCGGGGTGTGACGGTCTATGCCCGCTAATTCTAGGGCCTTACTGTTAACCCAAGCGGCGTGGCCTTCGCTGCTTCCTAGGTAGACCGGCCGGTCGGGCACCACTGCGTCCAACCACTCAGCGCGGGCGAGGCCGTTGGGGAGATCTTCCATGGCCCAACCGCCGCCCAAAATCCATGTGGCCTCAGGTCGGGCTTGGGCATAGGCGGCGATCTGAGCCTGGAAATCCTTTAGGTTTGAAAGATCATGCAGGTTGCAGCGAATAAGTGCTAACCCGCCCAGCGATGGATGCACATGAGCATCATGGAAACCCGGCAACAAGGTGCGCCCGGCCAAATCTAAATGGTTTCCAGAGGGCGGTTTTCCTTGTCCGGTACGGACGATGCGCCCCTCAGTTATTTCTACCCAGTCGGGGTTGGCTAGAGCGGTATCCATGGAGTGGATAGTTCCGTTGCTCAAAATGGTTGATTCTTTACTCATGGGCAGAACACCTCACTGCTCTTAGTGGCAACAGAATAACTTGTCCAGTGCAGTGAATGTTGTGCATTCCGTTGCCAAACTGGCATGTTGGCAACGGAATCAGTAGTATCGGCCATAACGAAGACTAACCCATTTCAGCTTGGACACCAAAAGAAGGAAACCTCATGACCCTGTCACACCAAGAACTAGTTGAAAAAGCAGAGGCCCACTTGTGGGGGCATTTTTCGGTGCTTAATAACTCAGTCGACGGTATGCGAGTTATTGAACGCGGCGACGGCTGTTACCTTTGGGACACCGAAGGTAACCGATATTTTGATGGACTCTCTGGCCTTTTTCTCAGCCAACTCGGCCACGGCCGCACAGAGTTAGCTAAAGCCGCCGGCGACCAAGCAGCCACCCTGGGTTACTTTCCCATCTGGACTTATGGCCACCCCACCGCAATTGAGCTAGCGGCCAAGCTGGCCGAATTCGCTCCCGGAGACATCAACCGGGTGTTCTTTACCACCGGTGGTTCAGAAGCAGTGGAGTCCGCTTGGAAGTTGGCTCGCCAATACTTCAAACTCAAAGGCCAACCCGAACGCACCAAGGTGATAAGCCGCAATTATTCTTACCACGGCACCACCATGGGGGCGCTGTCAATTACCGGCTTAGATTCCATAAAAACTATGTTTGAGCCACTGGTCCCTGGAGCCATAAAAGTTCCTGAAACCAACCACTACCGTTGCCCTCTTTGCCAAGACGAACCTCATTGTTCGTTGCATGCCGCTGATGCTATTGAAGAAGCCATTTTGGCCGAAGGGCCCGAAACCATTGCTGCCGTGTTTCTTGAACCGGTACAAAACGCCGGGGGCTGTTTTGAGCCACCACCGGGTTACTTCGCTCGGGTTCGAGAAATTTGCGACAAGTACGGGGTGCTGTTGGTATCTGACGAGGTGATTTGTGCCTTTGGTCGTATTGGCTACATGTTTGGTTGCCAGCGCTACGGCTACCAGCCCGACATGATCACCACAGCCAAAGGGCTTACCTCGGGTTACTCGCCGTTAGGTGCTTTGCTGGTCAGCGATAAAGTAGCGGAGCCTTTCGTCGGCACCGGAGAAGCTTTTTTGCATGGCATCACCTTCGCTGGCCACCCCGTGAGTTGTGCGGTAGCCCTGGCCAACTTGGAGATCTTCGAAAAAGAAGACATTTGCGGCCATGTACGCAACAACGAAGATGCTTTCCGAACGGCTCTAGAAGACCTCACCGACCTACCAATCGTGGGCGATGTGCGAGGCGCTGGCTACTTTTATGCCATCGAGTTAGTAAAAGACCGAGCCACCCGGGAGTCGTTTAGTGATGCCGAGCGTGAGCATTTACTACGCGGGTTCTTCTCTAACCGATTGCTTGAACTGGGGCTTATCTGTCGAGCCGATGATCGTGGCGAACCGGTTATCCAACTCTCTCCGCCGCTTATCTCGGGCCCAGATGATTTTGCGTTCATCAGCACCATCTTGCGTCAGGCCCTCACCGAAGCCATGGCCGAAATGGAACGCTGGTCAAATGCCAGATAAAAGCGGCGAAATATTTTCACTTGATGAGATAGATAAAGCCATCATTGGCGAACTCCAAGTGGATGGCCGCATGGCTTTTTCTCAATTGGCGCCCAAAGTAGGGCTCTCGCAAGCTGCGGTACGCCAACGAGTAAACCGGCTCACCGAGCGGGGGGTTATTCAAATAGTGGCGGTAACCGACCCGTTGAGTTTGGGCCTCACCACCCAAGCCATGGTGGGGGTCACTGTTTCGGGCGACGTACGCCAAGTGGCGGCAGCCATCGGGGCCATGGAAGAAGCCGAATACGTGCTGGTTACGGCCGGCCGTTACGACGTGTTAGCCGAAGTGTTGTGCGCCAACAACGAAAGCCTGCTGAACCTAGTCAACGATAAAATTCTTGGCCTCAGTGGGGTCACCGGGACCGAAGTTTTTTCTATTCTCCGGATGGAAAAAATGACCTTCAGTTGGGGAACTGGCTGAGTTCTTTGTGAAAAACCGTTAAACAGTTTTTGCTGCTTCGGCCAAGGCATCGATCATCTTGCCGATTTCCTCGTCGGTGATAATCAGCGGTGGGCAGATAGCCAGGCAAGTGCCCATAGGGCGCATAATGACCCCATTGGCCATCATGGCGTTACGCAAAGGCACGGTATCTCGGTTGAGTTCGGCGGCGTAGACCGCACCCATGCCTCGCCAGGAATCAATAAGCCCGTCGCTGGCCAAAGCCGTCAGTCCTTCTTGGAACTTTGCTCCAATATGGTCGGCCCGGTCAACAAGACCTTCACGTTCCATGATGTTGATGTTGGCTACGCCAGCGGCACAAGCAGCGTTGTGGCCGGAATAGGTGTAGCCGGTACGCAACAGGTAGCCCGGTTCTGAAAGTTCTTCTGAGAGTTCTTGAGAAACAATGACCCCAGAAAGCGGCAAGTAGCCCGAGGTTACGCCCTTAGCGAAAGTCATCAAGTCTGGCGTGACGCCAAAGGTTTGTGCCCCAAACCAAGAGCCGGTTCGGCCAAAGCCACAGATTACCTCATCAAAAATGAGCAAGGCCCCATGCTGATCGCACAAACGACGTAAGCCTTCGAGGTAGCCGTCAACTGGTGGGTACACCCCGCCGGCCCCTTGCACCGGTTCAGTTAAAACGGCAGCGATGCGGTCACCGTGTTCGGCAAACAACGAAGCGGCCGCTTCAAGATCGTCGTGAGGGACTTCCATGAAATGAGGAACCAAATCGCCCCAGCCTTCTCGGTTTAAAGCGATGCCCTGCGCTGAGGTGCCACCCCAGTTGGTGCCGTGGTAACCGTTGGTGCGTTTAACAATAATTTGCCGGTCACTTTGCCCGCGGTTTTGCATAACCACCCGAGCAATCTTGAGCACGGTGTCTACCGCTTCCGAACCAGAACAACCCAAAAACACGCGCCCATCAGGGTGGGGGGAGCGTTCAGCAATCATGTCTGCTACCAGACGAGCCGGATCGTTAGTAAACGGAGCAAAAGTGTTGTAGCCGTGAATCTGGTTCATTTGATTGGTGACGGCGTCGACAATCTCGGTGCGTCCGTAACCTACCTGGCAGAGCCAAAGGTTGGCAATACCATCGATGTACCCGTTGCCCGCCTCGTCGTAAACAGTAGAACCCTCACCGCGGACGATGTTGATGTAATCACTTTCATCTTGGGCTGCTAGGGAAAAGGGGTGAAGTAGTGCTCCGCTCATTCGTAAAGTCTCCTCAATGGTTCGGTAGGCACACCAGGGCGTACCCGTTTATGATCTTCGGGTTGGGTTAACACCGTCCCGATTATTAGTAGTACGGCCATAGTAATGCCCGTGACGGTCCACGCAATCGTGTCGCCGCTCATCCCATAAATAAAAGCAATGGTTAGCGAAGAAATAGCACCGGCGGCTACCTCAACGGCGCTGAGCAAGCCTTGAGCGGCCGCCTGGCGTTCTTCGGGTACGGCGGCCGAGGCCAACATGGGAATGGTCGGGAAGCCAAAACCTTCGATTACTGAGGTAAGGGTGGTGACGGCCACCAGCCACCACACCCCGGGTACCAAACCATAGAAAAAGATAATGATTACCATGCCGGCCATGGTGCCCACCGCCCAACGGCGCGCTCCGTAACGTTGGGCCAGAACCCCACCGAGGGGCGAAAGAAGCGGCATGGGAAGAGCAGCCAGCGTTAAAGCAATACCGATGGTGGTTTGGTCAGCGCCGCGGAAGTCCATTTCGAGTATCCACACCGATTCAAAAGCTCCGATGAAAACAAAGTAAGCGGCGGCCATAACGAGAGCGCCAACGAGCCGGCGAATACGTAAAAGCCCAGAGAGACCAAGACGCTCGGTGTCTTGGGGAGCGCTGTCTGTTCGTGCTTTAAAAGAAGCAGGGAGCAAAAGAAACAAAAATGCCGCTAAGGCCCAAAAAGAAGTACGAAACCCCGCCACTGCAGTAATGCCGGTAACCAGCAGCGGAGACACCATAAATCCCGCCACATCGAAGGCCCCTAAGCGGCCCAGATTACGGCCCAAGTTCTTGGGGTCGGCCACAATAACGGTACGGCGCACTGCCGGGCCGCCAGTGCCCAAAGCAAAACCATAAAGCGAACGACCCAAAACGTAATGCCAAAGTTCGTCTCCTACCGCCAAGGTCACTAAAGAAAGCCCACCCAGAATTAAAGATGTTCGCAACATAAGGGGGGCTCGCCCTCGATCGGCAAAGGGGGCCATCAGTAAACTGGCCACGAAGGCCGTAGCGAAGCCCGAAGAGATAGCTAACCCGATGCCGAAGTTGGAGAACCCCAACTCATTTTTGAATTCGGCCAACAACACCACTACTCCGCCTAAGCCAGCGGTGAGCCCAAACAAAATCAGATAGTAAGGAGCCAAACTCGGCCCGGAACGCTCGGCGGTGGCCATAATTAGTCTCGGTAAACCACGCCGGGCATGACGCAAAGCATTTCGTACAACAAGTTTGCGCCCGTCAAGCTCGTTAAGCCCGAAGTGTCATAAATAGGAGCCACCTCCACCAGGTCGCAACCCACCACGTTCAGGCCCCGGCAACCCCGCACAATTTCTAACGCTTGGGGCATGGTCAGGCCACCCACCTCAGGAGTACCGGTGCCCGGAGCAAACGACGGGTCTAACCCATCAATATCAAAACTTATATAAACCGGGCCATCGCCAACCTGCTCTCGCACCTCGGCCATGAGGGGAGTCAAACTTTTATGCCAACACTCTTCGGCCTGCACCACCCGAAAGCCCTGTTGGCGAGACCAGTCAAAATCTTCAGCGGTGTAACCGGTGCCTCGCATGCCGATTTGCACCACCCGAGAACAATCCAACAGGCCTTCTTCTACCGCCCGGCGAAACGGGGTGCCGTGAGCAATTTTGGCCCCAAACATGGTGTCGCTTATATCGGTATGGGCATCAATATGTATCAACCCCACCGGCCCATGCTTTTTGGCCATAGCCCGCAAAATAGGCAACACAATGGTGTGATCGCCGCCCATGGTGGCCGTAATCAAATCTTGAGTCAGCAACCGGTCGAAACGCTCTTCAATAGCGGCGATGGCTGCCAAAAGGTCAAAAGGGCTCGAAGCCACATCGCCAATGTCGTCAATGCGTAAAGAGTCAAAAGGAGCCGCCCGAGTGCCCATGTTGTAGGGCCGCAAGAGCACCGACTCGTCACGGATACCTCGTGGGCCAAAACGAGCCCCCGGCCGGTTAGAGGTACCGATATCGAAAGGCACCCCCACTACAGCGATATCAAGATCTTTTGGTTCGCTTCGCCCGGGCAAACGCATGAAGGTAGCGATGCCCCCGTAACGAGGCATTTCATTCCCGCCCAAAGGTTGAGGGTTTGTGTTATCAGCCATGGCTTCTCCAACGGATTACTGAAGGGCAGTCTGCCACAAAGATACGGTAATGCAGGCATCGGATTCCTATGGCAGACTGCAAACCCTAGTGAGGGGGTTCTGGTGAGTGATAAATTTCAGCAAGCAGCAAAAAAGCTCAAGCAGCAACAGAAAAAGGCGCTGAGCGTTTAGCCCGTGACGCCAAACTGCACGCCACCGAAGCAACCGTCACCGCCACCCGAGAAGCCACCCAAATTTTCGGCGGTTACGGTTTTATAGACGAAACCCCCGTAGCGCGCTATTATCGTGACGGTAAGATCTTAGATATCGGCGAAGGAACTAGCGAGATACAACGCATGGTTATCAGTCGAGATTTAAGCCTTGGTGAATCCGCCTCAAAGTAATGAGATGGTGTAGAGAAAAGATATTCCAAGTGAATAAGAGTGAGCACGGGCTGGCGGCCCAACTTCGCGAGGCCTACACGCTGGGCGCTCTTTCCCCACTGCGTGACCGTATACCTGAAGTTTCCGTGGAAGCGGCTTACCGCATCCAAAACCTCAACACCGTGTGGTGGCAAGAACAAGGTCGAGTGCCCGTAGGGCGAAAAATTGGTCTGACTTCTTCTGCCGTGCAACAACAACTCGGTGTAGACCAACCCGACATGGGGGTGCTGTTTTCCGACACTCAAATTGCCGACGGCGACACCGTCAACCTCAGCGACTACTTGCAACCCAAGATCGAAGCTGAAGTAGCCATCGTTTTAGCCCACGACCTAGAAAACCCTGTTCCTACGGTGGCCGAAATAGAAAAAGCCGTGGACTACGTGGTGCCGGCCATAGAAATAGTAGATAGCCGCATTGCCAACTGGGACATCAAAATTTATGACACGGTGGCCGACAACGGGTCATCGGCCGGTTTCGTTTTAGGCCAAAACCCTCAAAAACTCGACGACGTTGATCTGCTGCTCTGCGGTATGAAAATTACCTGCGGTGGAGAAGTGGTGTCATCGGGAGCCGGCGCAGCCTGCTTGGGCCACCCCCTAAACGCCGCCGCATGGCTGGCCCAATATCAAGCCAGCACCGGCACCCCGTTGCAGGCCGGCGAAATCATTTTGACCGGCGCTTTGGGACCCATGGTGACGGCCGCCGCCGGCGAAACCTATGACATTGCTATCAACAGTGTCGGGAAAGTAAGCGTGAGCTTCCAATGAGCGACCAAACCACCAAAGTAGCCATCATCGGCTCCGGCAACATCGCTTCGGACCTGATGATCAAAATCAAACAGCTCTCCGACTCTTTAGAGATTTCGGCCATGGCGGGCATCGACCCCGAATCGGACGGACTAGCCCGAGCAAAACGCATGAACGTAGCCACCACCAGTGAAGGCATCGACGGCCTGGTGGCCTTGCCGGAATTCGCCGAGATCGCTCTTGTTTTTGATGCCACCTCAGCGGGAGCCCACGCCCACCACGCCGAAGTGTTGGCCGCTCACGGCAAACAAGTAATTGACCTCACCCCAGCGGCCCTAGGCCCCTACGTGGTGCCTCCGGTTAATCTGGACATCAACCTGACCGCCCCCAACCTCAACATGGTGACCTGCGGCGGCCAAGCCACCATCCCCATGGTGGCCGCCGTGGCCGCCCACGCTGAAGTGCATTACGCCGAAATCGTGGCCTCCATTGCCTCACGCTCCGCCGGCCCCGGCACCCGAGCCAACATTGACGAGTTCACCGAAACCACGGCCCGAGCCATCGAAGAAATCGGCGGTGCTACCCACGGCAAAGCCATCATCGTGCTCAACCCGGCCGAACCACCGCTAACCATGCGCGACACGGTGTTTTGCCTGACCGGCCCCGGCGACCAAGCAGCCATTCGTGAATCCATAGAGGCCATGGTGGCCGAAGTACGGGCTTACGTGCCGGGTTACCGCCTAAAACAAGACGTGCAGTTCGAAGCCATCAAAGATCCTTTGGCCTTACCCGGATTAGGCACCTGGAGCGAAGGCTGGAAGGTCACGGTATTTCTCGAAGTAGAGGGAGCCGCCCACTACCTTCCTTCTTACGCCGGCAACCTCGACATTATGACCTCGGCCGCTTTACGCACCGGAGAACAAGTAGCAGCGGCCCGAAACGGAGCAACAGCATGACCGTGGTTGACCGGCTCTACATTTCTGATGTCACCTTGCGAGACGGCATGCACGCCATCAAACACCAATACGATCTTGACACGGTGCGTACTATTGCCGCCGCTCTTGACGCCGCCGGGGTGGACTCTATAGAAATCGCTCACGGCGACGGTTTAGCCGGGTCAAGCTTTAACTATGGCTTTGGCTTACACACCGATGCAGAGTGGATAACCGCCGTAGCCGAAGTAGTAAAAAACGCTCGCATCACCGTGTTGCTGCTGCCCGGGATTGGCACCATTGACGACCTGCGCCAAGCCCACGACTTGGGAGCGACCTCAGTTCGAGTGGCGACGCATTGCACCGAAGCCGACGTGGCCCAACAACACCTGGCCGAAGCTCGCCGCTTAGGCATGGACACCGTGGGGTTTTTGATGATGTCGCATATGAACGACCCCGAGCCTTTGGCCCGGCAAGCCAAAATAATGGAAGACGCCGGAGCCCAATGCGTCTACGTCGTGGACTCCGCCGGCGCCATGCACATGGGCGACATCGCCGCTCGTTTCAAAGCCTTCGATGCAGTGCTGCAACCCGAAACGGAACGCGGCATGCATGCCCACCACAACTTGGCTCTCGGTGTAGCCAATGCCATAACGGCTGTTGAACACGGGGTCACCCGGGTAGACGCTTCGCTGGCTTCCATGGGAGCGGCCGCCGGCAACACCCCATTGGAGGCTTTCATTGCCACTGCCGACCTGTTGGGTTGGAACCACGGTTGCGATCTGTTTGCTTTGATGGACGCCGCCGATGACCTGGTGCGCCCCTTACAAGATCGGCCGGTGCGGGTAGATCGAGAAACCTTGTCTATTGGTTACGCCGGGGTGTACTCCAGCTTTTTACGCCACGCCGAACGGGCGGCCGCCGCTCACGGTTTAGAAACCCGTGAGGTGCTGGTAGAAGCCGGCCGCCGCCGTTTGGTGGGTGGGCAAGAAGACATGTTGATGGATATCGCCTTAGACATGGTGGCCAAAAAGGAACAAACATGAATGCTTTAGCTCTTCGCCTTGATGAGGCGCAACAACAGGCCACCGCCGTAGAACAACTCGCTGAGCCATTGAACATTGCCGAGGCTTATGCGGTGCAGGCCGCTTTGATAGAGCGGCGTTTAGCCCGAGGCGAAACCCTCACCGGCGTCAAGATGGGCTTCACTTCGGCTGCCAAACGCCAACAAATGGGGGTCGACGACTTGATCTTTGGCGTACTTACCGACGAGATGGCTGTGGCCGACGGCGGCACCACGGATCTCGCTACCTACGTACACCCTCGAGTGGAACCCGAGGTGGCTTTCCGGTTAGGAAAAACCGTGTCGGGAGACCTTTCGCTGAGCGAAGCTCGAGAAGCCGTAGATGCCGTAGCCCCGGCCTTAGAAATCATTGACTCCCGTTACCAAGACTTCAAGTTTTCCTTAAGTGATGTGGTGGCCGACAATTGCTCATCGGCGGGCTATGTGCTGGGGCCTTGGCTAGATCAGGCTGAACTACTCGACGACACCACCAACTTGGGCATGGTCATGAGCGTCAACGGCCAACAAGTACAGGTCGGCAGCAGTGCCGCTATTAGTGGCAACCCGCTGCAATCGGTAGTAGACGCCGCCCGCTTAGCTCAGGAATGCGGTGCAGAACTTCTCGCCGGAAGCATTTTGTTGGCCGGAGCGGCCACCGCCGCGGTGCCGCTTGAACCAGGATGCGAAGTTACTCTTGAGGTGCAACATTTGGGAAGCATCTCTTTTCGAACGGAGGATTCATGAACGATCAAGCCGGAGTAATCAAAGGCAAAGCCAAACCACGCGGCAAGTACCCGCATTTTCGCCGAGCCGGGGACTTTATTTTCGTATCCGGCACCAGTTCTCGCCGACCCGACGACACCTTCGTGGGCGCCGAGGTAGACGGCTCCGGACAAACCGTTTTTGATATCAAAGCCCAAACGCGAGCGGTGATTGAGAACATTGCCGACACCTTGCAGGCCGCTGGTTCTGGTTTGGCCGACGTAGTTGAGGTGTCCTCGTTTTTGGTGGACATGGAAGACTTTGCTGGTTACAACGAGGTTTACGGCGAATTTTTTGACCACCAGGGCCCAGCCCGCACCACGGTGGCCGTGCACCAGTTGCCCCACCCATTGATCCGCATTGAAATAAAAGCGGTGGCCTACCAGCCCCAAGAGAACTAGGAGTCTCCCATGCCTCAAGCAAACTGTCTGAAAGCCTTTAACTTTCAAGCCTGGATAGACGAACATCGTCACCTTTTAAAGCCACCAGTTAACAACAAGTTGATTTGGGAAAATGGGGACTTGATGGCCTTTGTGGTGGGCGGTCCCAACGTGCGCACCGACTACCACGATGACCCGGTAGACGAGTTCTTTTACCAAATTGAGGGCGACATGTTATTACGGGTGGTCGAAGAACCAGGCCAACCTCCCGTGGATATCGAAATCAAAGAGGGGGAAGTATTTTTCTTGCCCGCTCACACTCGACACTCGCCGCAACGCCCCGACGCCAACAGTGTGGGTTTGGTTATTGAACCGGCTCGCCCCCCGGGAGACCCCGATGCTTTTGAATGGTATTGCCCGCAGTGCTACGCCTTGGTTTATCGAGCCGAGGTGATGCTGCATTCCATCGTGGATGACTTGCCGCCGCTTTTTGCTGCTTTTTACGACAACGAAGAAGCACGAACTTGCGGCTCATGCGGACACCTGCACCCCACCCGGGACGAAGCGTGAAGATAGATATTCATGCCCATTTTTTTCCTGAAATAAGCCAGGAAGAGTCCCAAGTCTTGGGTATCGATGATGCCCCTTGGCTGCGAGTAGACAACGACCAAATCGGCATGATCATGGCTGGCAACAACGAATACCGGCCGGTGCAGGCCCCTCTCTGGGACCCCCAAGCCCGATTGGCCGAAATGGACGCCAACGGGGTGGACATTCAGGTTGTTTCGGCCACGCCGATTCTGTTTTCCTACGTGGGCGACCCCGACCGGACCGCTCGGTGGGCTGCTCAAGTAAACGATGCGGCACTTGAAATGTGTGCGGCGGCTCCACAGCGACTTCGTCCGCTATGCCAGGTGCCGTTACAAGACATTGATCGGGCGTGCGCTGAAGTGACTCGGGCGGTAGCGGCCGGCCATGTGGGGGTCCATATCGGCAACCATGTAGATGGCCGAAACCTTGACCACCCCGACCTTTTGGCTTTCTTGCACCACTGCGCCGACCAAGGCATACCGGTGCTGGTGCACCCGTGGTCCATGATGGCCGCCGAACGTATGCCCAAATACATGCTGCAATGGTTGGTGGGCATGCCCGCCGAAACCCATCTCGCTATTTTGTCGCTGATTCTGTCGGGGGCTTTTGAACGCCTGCCCGCCTACTTGAAGATTTGCTTCGCTCACGGGGGCGGCAACTTTGCCCAACAATTAGGCCGGGTAGAGAACGCTTGGCATCGTCGGGACATTGTGCGCCAAGACTGCCCGCGTCCGCCTTCAGAATATATAGAACGCTTCAGCGTGGACTCGGCCGTTTTTGACGACACCACTTTGCGTTTCCTTCTTGATGTAATGGGGGAGTCGCGGGTGCTTATGGGCTCCGACTACCCGTTTCCTTTGGGAGAAATCCACCCCGGCAAGATGATCGAAGAGTCACCATTATTTAGCGACGCAACTCGCCAAGCAGTGCTTTACGACAATGCGGCAAACTTTTTTGGAGTAGGAAATGACTGAAGTTTTTGACCTCACCGAGGCCTGCGCCCAACGCCTTGACGACCAAGACCCGATGGCTTCTTTTCGCCACGAGTTCGTATTGCCCATCACCCCAGAAGGAGAAACCGAAACCTATTTGGTGGGCAACTCACTGGGTATACCGCCGGCCCAAACCGGTGCATATCTGCAAGCAGAGTTTGCCAAATGGGGCAAGATGGGGGTACGAGGCCACGAGGTGACCGACCAAGAGCCCGACTACCCGTGGGCCTCTTATCAAGAGTCGTTGGCTGGCCCCATGGCCGAACTGGTGGGCGCTAAACCCGAAGAGGTCACGGTAATGAACAGCCTGACCACCAACTTGCATTTGCTGATGGTCAGTTTTTACCAACCCACCGCAGAGCGTTTCAAAATCCTTATTGAAGGGCATGCCTTTCCCTCAGATCATTTCGCCGTGGAATCGCAAATACGGCAACGAGGCTTCGACCCAACCGGTGCACTGGTCACCGTGGACCCCCGGCCCGGAGAAGACTGCCTAAGAGAAGAAGACATCGCCGCGGCCATAGAACAACACGGCGATCAACTGGCTTTGGTGTTGTTCCCCGGCGTGCAGTACTACACCGGCCAAGTGTTCGACATGGCAAGCATCGTCACTCAAGGCCACGCCGTGGGAGCCATGGTGGGCTTCGACTTGGCCCATGCGGTAGGCAACATTGAGTTAGAACTGCATGATTGGGATGCCGACTTTGCCGCCTGGTGCACCTACAAATACCTCAACTCGGGGGCCGGAGCCACCGCCGGATGCTTCGTGCATCAACGCCACATCACCCGCACCGACCTGCCGCGTTTCGAAGGCTGGTGGGGCACCAACAAGGCCACCCGTTTCGAAATGGAAAACGTATTTGACCCCATACCCACCGTTGAGGGGTGGCAAACCTCAAACCCACCAGTGTTTGCCATGGCGCCTATTCGGTCATCGCTAGAAGTCTTTACCCGAGCAGGCGGCATGGGCCCCTTGCGAGAAAAAACCGAAAAACAAATCGCTTACCTGGATTTCTTGTTGGCCCAAGAATTGCCAACAGAAATACAAAACATCACCCCGCAAGACCTTGCACAACGAGGCTGCCAGTTCTCTTTGCGGGTCATGCCTGGGCATCGGCCCGGACGAGAAGTCTTCGAAGCATTGGAAGCCGCAGGGGTGGCTTGCGACTGGCGTTACCCCGATGTGATCCGCATCGCCCCCGTGCCGCTCTACAACACGTTTCTTGATATTTATCGCTTTGTGCAAATACTTAAAGAAATGCTGCAATGAGCAAACACCTGACCATTATTGGGGCTGGCCCAGCGGGGTCCATGCTGAGCATTTTGTTGGCTCGGCAAGGCCACACCGTCACGGTCTACGAGAGCCGCCCCGACATGCGCATCACCGATATTTCGGCCGGGCGTTCCATCAACCTGGCTTTGGCCACTCGAGGCATTGAGGCCTTGAAAGCCATTGGGGTTATGGAAGAGGTGGAGCCCTCGCTGATTCCGATGTATGGGCGCATGATCCACGACGAAGACGGGCAAACATCGCTTCAAACTTATGGAAGCCGTCCCCATGAATACATCAACTCGGTGTCCCGTACGGCGCTGAACAGTGTGTTGCTTGACGCCGCTGAAGCCACCGGCCGGGTAACCATTCATTTCGACATGCGTTGCCGGGGCGTGGACTTTGACCAGAACCTCCTCACCTTTACCAGAGGTGAAGAAACGGTGGAGGTTCCCTTTGTCATGGTATTTGGCACCGACGGTTCGGCTTCGGCAGTGCGAGAGTCGGTGTTGGAAGCCAACGGGGGTCAACTAACTTTGGAGCCTTTAGTGCACGGCTACAAAGAACTCACTTTGCCCGCCGGCCCCCACGGGGAGTTTCTTATCGAGCGAGCGGCCTTACATATTTGGCCCCATAAAGACTTTATGTTGATCGCTTTGCCCGACCCCGACGGCTCTTTTACCGTCACCATATATTTGCCCGTGGAAGGCCCGGGCAACACCTTTGAACAACTAGTTACCGACGAACAAGTAACCGATTTCTTTGCCCAGCACTTCGCAGACTTTGCGGCCATGGCTCCCGACCTGACCGCCCAGTTTGCCGCCAACCCTTTGGGCTTGTTGGCTACCGTGCGCACCACCGGGTGGGCTTTTCAAGACCGTGCGGTCTTGCTGGGTGATGCCTCACACGGGGTGGTGCCTTTTCATGGTCAAGGCATGAATGCGGCGTTTGAATCATGTATTGAACTCGACCGTTTTCTCAAAGAGCACCCTGACGATTGGGCAACGGCCTTTGCCGCTTTTGAACAAAGCCGCAAACCAGACACCGACGCCATTGCTGACATGGCGGTCGACAATTATGTTGAGATGAGTACCAGCGTGGTTGATGAGCACTATGTGTTGAAACGCTCGCTGGCTTTAGAAATGGAAAAACGTTGGCCCGAAACGTTTGTGCCGCGCTACGGCATGGTCATGTTCAGCACCGTTCCGTACGCGGTGGCCCAAAGCCGGGCTCGGGCTCAGGGAAAGATTTTAGATCAACTCACGGCCGGGATTGCCACAGTGGATGAGGTGTGTTGGGAAACCGCCGCTGCCTTGGTGGCTGACCTCGAACCGCTACCCAGTTAAGGAGAAAAGTATGGACCTCACTTACGGTGATTACCTCAAAATAGATGAACTGCTGGACCTTCAGCAGTGTCTCTCGGATGGGCCTGAACACGACGAAATGCTGTTCATCATCATCCACCAGGTGTATGAGCTTTGGTTTAAACAGGTGCTCCATGAAGCCGACCAGTTGGCGGTCTACATCACCGAAGGCGAACCCGCCCGGGGCTCGCATCAACTGAAACGTATTTTGAAAATCTTTAAAACCTTGGTCGGGCAACTTGATGTGCTGGAGACCATGACTCCGCTGGAGTTTGTTTCTTTCCGGGATTTTTTAGATTCGGCCAGTGGTTTTCAGTCGGCCCAGTTTCGGGAGTTGGAGTACCTGCTGGGCTTAAAAGATCCGCAGCATCTGGCCCACTTTGCCGACCGGCCCAAAGAGTTGCGGCGCCTTGAAGACCGCTTTGGCGCCCCCAGCCTATGGGACGCCTTTTTGCGTTACCTGGCTAACGAAGGTTCGGCAGTGCCTCAAGAAATCCTGGACCGTGACGTCACCCAACCCACCGAATCTTCACCTGAGGTGCAGGCCATCTTGCTGGACGCTTACCGCAACCGGCCGGACATCGCCCAACTTTGTGAATCCCTCACCGACCTTGATGAGGGGTTACAAGAGTGGCGGTACCGGCATGTAAAGATGGTACAGCGCACCATTGGGGCCAAGATGGGCAGCGGCGGGTCATTAGGGGTGGAATATTTGCAGGCCACCTTGTTTAACCCCGTCTTCCCAGACCTTTGGATTATCCGCACCGAGTTCTGAATTCGAGTTCTAGGCTGGAGGAATGGGCCATCATCAGCATGTACACGAACACGACAAAGGCTTACGGGCCAACCTGCATTGGTTGCGGCAGATCCGCAAGTTTTGGCAGTCTGATACCAACCGGGCGGTAACCGACCTGGTTGATGTGCAGGCCGGTGAAACGGTGCTGGACATCGGTGCCGGTATGGGCCCAGCCACCGTGGTAGCGGCCCGTAAGGGGGCCACGGTTATTGCGGTGGACCCTTCACCGATGATGCGAAAGATGTTGTCTTTTCGTCGATTGGGACAACGAGCCCGCAGTCGTATAACCGTGGCCGATGGGGTGGCAGAGAGTTTGCCCGCTGCCGATAGCACCATTGATGCTGCGTGGACGGTTAACGCTATTCACCATTGGGTAGATCTCGAAGCGGCTTTCGACGAACTGGCTCGGGTGCTGGCCCCTGGTGGCCGCATTATTTTACTTGATGAAGATTTCACCCACCCTGACCACCCGTTGTACGCCACCCACAGTGGGCACGAAGACGAACTCACCAACGTGGTGGTTGATGAAATCGCTGCTTCGTTGACCGCCCGAGGCATTGAAGCCACCGGCGAGTTGACCACCATGGCTGGGGTACCGGTCAAACTGATTCAGGGTGCAAAAACTCTTTAGACCACTGGGTCAATGGGGGTGATAATCCCCAGTTGCGCTTCGATGGCTCCGGCGGCATTAAGAGCCAAGTCGTCTCGCCAGCGATCAGCCACGCATTGCACCCCTTGCGCCAACCCTTCACTTACCCCTACCGGCACGCAAGCGGCCGGCAGGTTCAAAATATTGGGTGGGGTAATGCAGCGCAACAAGTTGGTCAAACCGGGGATGCCCATTGAATCCAAGTCGGCATCGTGTTCAAAAGGTTTAGTGGTCCAGGTGGGCATGATAACCACGGGGTTTTCATCAAAGAAGGTGCTCCACAAGCGACTGAGGCGTACGAACTCGGCTTGCACTAAGGGCGGCGGCATGCTTTCACTGGGAAAGTTTTCGCCCATTTCGTCCAAGCTGTCGGCCAAACCTTCACTAAGCATGGGGCGAGCCATTTGCATTATCACTCCGATGTCAAGGGACAGTAGGTGGCCCCAGACTTCTTGGCAGCGTTCCATCTCCGGCGGGGTGGCATCAGTGATCTCCCAGCCGGCAGCGACCAAAGCATCGGCGGCTTTGTTGACGGCATCAGCAACCCACGGGTCACAAGGGCCCCCGGGCACTTCACGCAAAATGGCCGCTTTGCGGGGAGCCTCGAGGCTTTCCATGGCTACGGTTACTGAGCGAGGATCGCGAGAGTCCCGACCGTTGAGGATGGCCATAGCTGTCCAAAGGTCGTCAACCGAGCGAGCCATCGGACCATCGGTGCCCATGAGGTAGAAAGAAAGCGGATCATTTTGGTCGTGTTCGAAAGAACTAAAGTGGGGCAGACGCCCGTGGGTAGGTTTTAACGAGGCGATGCCACAACAAAAGGCTGGGTTGCGCAACGAACCGCCGATGTCGTTGCCGAGGCCAATGGGGGACATGCCGGAGCCGATAGCTGATCCTTCGCCGCCGCTGGAACCACCCGCGGTGAGATCAGGATGCCAAGGGTTGCGGGTAAGGCCGCGCAACGGGTTGTTGGTAGAAACACGGAGTCCCAATTCGGGTAAGTTGGTGCGACCCAAAGGCACGGCACCGGCATCACGCATACGTTCCACTAAGGGGGCGTCAACGGCGGAAACCATTTCGGCAAAAGCGGGAAGTCCGCTAGTGGTGGCGGTGCCGGCCACGTCAATATTTTCTTTAATGGTGAACGGGACCCCATGGAGTGGGCCGAGGTCTTCGCCGGCGGCGATAGCCGCATCAGCAGCATCCGCCTCCGCTTGGGCGCGTTCGGTCAAGGTGATGGTCACGGCGTTGAGGTGCCCGTTTACCTCTTCGATTCTTTCGAGGTGGGCATCAATGACCTCACGGCTTGATACCTGCTTAGATGAAATAAGGTCGGCGAGTTCGCCGGCCGTCCGGTGCCATAGTTGCTCGCTCATGATACGAACGTAGCCTTAAGAGTAACTATCTCGCCACTTGGAGCAATCATGCCGCAACTTGACGCTAATAATTTGACTTTTGAATACGAAACATTCGGTGACGCTGATGCGCCACCGGTGTTGTTCATTATGGGTTTGGGGGCACAGATGACTACTTGGCCGATTGAGCTTTGCCAGATGGTGGCTGATCAGGGCTATCGAGTTATTCGGTTTGATAACCGAGATGTTGGTTTGTCAAGCTATCTCGACCACTTGGGCGACCCGGACATGATGGAAATTTTTGGTGCGGCCATGGCCGGGGATTCGTTTGATGCTCCGTATGACTTGGCGGATATGGCGAGGGATACCGTTGGGGTACTGGATGCTCTTGGTCATGACACGGCACACATCGTGGGAGCATCCATGGGCGGCATGATTGCTCAGCGCTTGGTAATCGACCATCCGCATCGGGCGCGTTCGTTGACCTCTATTTTTTCTATGCCGCGGTTTATTCCGGGCGATGATGAGGTGTTGGCTGCTTTAATGGGTGATGCCCCAGAGACCCGTGACGAACGTATTGCTGCCGGGTTAGAAGCGGCCCGCTTGTTTTCGGGCGGCGGGTTTCCTTTTGATGATGACGAGGTTCGTGCTCGGGCGGCGGAAGGCATTGACCGGGCGTGGCATCCAGAAGGTCAGGTGCGCCAAACGGCTGCCATTATTGCTGACGGGGATCGCACCGAAGGATTGCAATCATTAGATTTGCCTGCGGTGGTTATCCACGGCACGGGCGATCGTCTGGTTATTCCCCAGGGCGGTCAAGAAACCGCCGATGCTATCCCGGGCGCCGAATTGGTATGGATCGAAGGCATGGGCCATGAATTCCCTGAACCAACCTGGCCCACCATAGTCAACGCCATGACGACCCTTTTTGCCCAAGCCGACGCCTCTTAAGCCAAGAGGCAGGCAACGCTGCTGCGGTTATGGACCGGCGACGATGTTTACGGTTATTTGGGAGAAATAGTTTTCTGGCTGGTTAGCAGAGGTTCCGATGAGGGAAAACTCTGGCCTTAAGGCGTAACTACCCATTCCGGTTTCTGGGGCCGCGGTGAGAAAACGTAGAGCCGAGGTGCCGGTGCGGGGGATGGCCGTTGAAACCTTGACCAGCGAGGTGGGCGCTTCGTTGCCATACAGAGTGGTGACGTTCTGTTCGGAAAGTTTGAGAGCAAAAAGAGGCGGATTCCCTGATTGGTTGCTTGGGGAAGTCGCAAGAGAAGTGGTTTCCATTGAGATGGTCAGGTGCCAGCCTTCTCCGTTGCCTCGCTTGTCGGCAGCTGTCCAAAGGGTTTCTTCATTGTTTGAATAAGCGATTGTCGTCGCCTCGCCGTCGGTGGTGGGCGAAAGGACTACGTGGTTGGCATTTATGGAAAGACCATTGGGGACAATTTCTAATGAGGCTTGGCTGGCTTTTACCGGTGCGCTAAAGAGAGAAAAAGTAAGAAAGGCTGCAAAAAAAATGGCTGCAGGAGTTAGCGGTTTGTGCATTTAAATTATTCCTCCGAGTTTCGTCAGGAGCGCACAGCATTCGCCACCCATGGCAGGAGAGCTCTTTTGAGCCCTCGACTTCAAAGAGGGTAGCAGGTTTAAAGGGGGAGATGGTTAGTAATGCTCTGTTCCGGAGCGGTGGGCGAAAATTACTGGGTTTTTTTCAACGTGCGACGGCGTAATACAAGTGCGGTGACGGCGATTACTAGTAGGGCTCCGAGGCCCATGAATAATTTGTTGGTGTCATCGGTTTCTTGGGTTGAGGTGATGATGGTTAGCTCTGGGTCGTTTGCCGGCACAGAAGTTGATGGGGTCACGAGGGGGTTCCCATTTTCAACACTTAGCGAAACGGTAACTGCCTCGGCGCTCCCTCCCGGGGTCATGCCGGGGTCTTGGGGGATGGCTCCCCGCAGAGAGAAAAAGTCCATTTGGGTGGAAAGCGAGTATTCGCCGTCGCTTAGACTAAGGGGCCCGGTGGTGTAGAAACCGGCGGTGTCCCCGGGCAGAATGGTGTCCATGTTGAAGGTGAACTCACCTAAAGCATTGGAGTTGTCGTCGCCGAGGGTCACGGTTCCCTCGCCTTGGAGCATGGTGTTGCCGGTGTTTTGAACGGTGATGAAAAATCGAGCCCCTTGCTCGTTTTGGTCAACGAATTCAATCCCGGTGATTTCTAGGCCTGGGGTGCGTTCTCCTTCAACAACAACCAGTACCGCTACCCCGATACGCCGAACGACGGCCAAGGAAAAAGTAGCGGAGTCATCGGTGTCGCTGTCGCGGGCTTCGTCAGATGCGGGGGAAGCCAACTCGGTAACCATGCCGATGAGGTAGTCGCCGGGTGGGGTGTGGTCGGGAACGAGGACAGAGAAAGGGACGGCTTGTTCTTCGCCGGGTTGCAGCGAGGCCGTGCTTTTGCTTAGGTGAACCCAATCGGTGATTTCGTTGGTGTCTCCTTGGGCTCCGAATGAGGCGCTTCCCCCGATAGCGGTGGTTGCTTTGGTGAGGTAGAGGATGACCTCAACGGGTACTTGGCCTTCATTTACCAGCACTACGTTGTCTTGGATGGTGTCGCCCGGCGCGGCGTAGAAGGTGAAATACCCTGATGCTGCAGGGTCGTATATGTTGGCTAGGGCGGGATGTAAGCCGAAAGAGGGCTCGTCTGTATCGGTGCTTTGAGCGAACGTTGGGCTTGTTGCCCCGAGGATAAGCACAACAATAAAGATGAAATGGCGAAATCGACGCCTGCTATGAAGGTTGGTCACCATGCCACCTTACCAAGTGCCCGGTTTTGCCCGGAGAAGAAGGTCAAGGCCCGGTGGCCACGGCAACAGTTACGGTGGCGGAGTAAGAACCGGTGAAGGTTTCGGCGGGAATGCTTAGTTGAAAATCGGGGGTGAGGTCGTAAACCCCGTCGCCTTCACCAGAGGCGGCGCTTGCCAATTTGAGCGGGCTTTCGCTGAGGGAGGTGTAGGTGGTCTGGTTTGAGGAAGGGCCGTTGGCGTCCCCAGAAACCATAGTGATGTTTTGAGAGAGCAATCGGACGGTGAGGTTGCTTACTGGTATTAGTTTGGAAGCTCCGTTCGAAAGGTCAGTAGAAGAGATTGTCATGTTCCATCCGCTGGTTTCTCCGGTGGCGTCAACCTGCCAAGCAGTGGGCGAAGTGTCTAACGTTTGTTGGTTTCCGTTTAGGGTCACCGCAGTGAAGGCAATGGTGTTGGTGGTGAGAGAAAGCGGCCAAGCCGGGGAGGCTTGCAAAAGGACGGCGGCCAGTAAAGCGATGAGTGAAAAGTATCGAAGGGTGTTTACTGTGCTGCTTTTTTTTACTTCACCCATGCGTTTATCCTTTCAGTTTTTGCCACTTAAACAGGGTTTGGTGGTAACAGAATGTTCCGGGCCCCTGCTGTTGGGAACCCGGAACACTCTACGCCTGGTGGGTGTTGGGAGCCCAGTCCCACCAGGGAGGGCTTATGGAGTAGAGGCAATGGTGACCGTTACCGTTCCGGTGTAGGCCACTGCGTACTCTTCAGCGGGGACCTCGATGGTGAAGGTGGGGACCAAGCTGTAAGTGCCCATTCCTTCATCAACTGCGGCGCTCAAGATTTTAAGAGCGCTGCCTCCTGTGAAGGGGACGTTGGTTGCGCTCCCCACCGAGGTTGTTGGTGCACTATTTCCTGCGGTAACGGTGATGTTGCCGGAGGTTAATTGCACGGTTAAGTTTTGGTCAGCTTCGGAGATGTCGATGGTCCGGGTGGGTGTGCCGCCGGTCAAGTCGGTTGAGATGACGGTGACGTTCCAGCCCAGGCCGGAGCCTCGAGCATCGGTTGCTGTCCAAGTTGGTGTTGCGGTGCTGGTTTGGTCGGTTCCGTCGAGTGTTACGGCGGTGAACCCGATGGCTGCCGTGGTGGCTGAAAGCGACCCGGCGTTTACGGTGACCGTTGCGGATTCCGCACCGATGGGACCAGCGGTGAAGGCTACGAGGCCGATCACCATAAGGAAGGGGAGCAAACGACGCTTCACCCTTCGGAAATCTGTAGTGCGGTAAATGTTCATTTGGTTGCTCCCTTCGTAGCTTCGTGGCTCCCACTGTGAAAGCTCACTGTTTTGTGATAATCATTCCTTTTTGTGCTAATTAATGTTTGTAATAATCATTATAAGCCTCGTTGTGGGCTTGTAAATAGGGTCTTTGGTCCTTAGTTTAAAAAGACCCGCCTACGCCTTTGTTTGTATAAAAAATAAGCTCGAGAAAACCCACAAAACGACGTGCTGAGGCGAGAAAAAAGCAAGCTCCACCAAAAGGACAAAGGCCGAATAAAAGAAGCAATACTACAAACACCCGACAGCACTCCAGCTAATAGATGAGGCAGTCCCCCTCTATTGGTTGGGTTCGTTTGTGGGCTAGGCCTGCATGATGATGAGGCGTTCCTCGGTCATTTCTTTGACCGCGTAAACCGGGCCTTCACGGGTGTTTCCGGAGTCACGAACGCCACCGTACGGCATGTGGTCAGCACGCCATGAAGGGGTCTCGTTGATGGTCACCCCGGCAAAATCCAGCTCCTCGGCGGCCCTCAACGCTTTAGCCAAGTTGTTAGTGAATACGCCCGCTTGGAGGCCATAGATGGTGTCATTGGCCCACCTCAACGCTTCTTCATAATCGGTATAGGTGGCGATGCCCACCACCGGGCCAAATACCTCCATGCATGACACCTTCATATCGGGGGTAATGCCGGTGAGTACCGTGGGTTCGGTAATTCCATAGTCACCTACCTGGCCACCGCAGGCCACCGCAGCGCCGGCCGCCACTGCTTCTGCCACCCAAGCCGCTACCCGTTCGGTGGAGTCACCGGTGATCAGCGCCGAAACCTCGGTGGATTCATCCAACGGATCACCAATAACCACCGTTCCCGCCGCGGCCACAAAAGCTTCGATGAATTCTTCGGCGATATCGGCGTGCACATAAATGCGTTGGGTCGAAATGCAAGTCTGTCCGGCGTAGCCAAAGGCCGCTCCCCGCAATTTGACGGCCACCGCCGCCACATCAACATCGGGTTCCACGATGGCCGGGGAGTTGTTGCCCAGTTCTAAAGACACTTTTTTCTTGGGAGCCTTTTCACGAATCCCCCAACCCACGGCGGGCGAACCGGTAAAGGTAATCATGGCCACATCGTCATGCTCCACCAAATGACTGGCCGTGGGGCCCAGGCAAGGCACCACGTTGAGCCAGCCGGCCGGAAGCCCGCATTCTTCTAGCAACAACTCACCCAAACGCAAAGCTGTCAAAGGAGTTTTATCGGCTGGTTTAAGCACTACCGGGCACCCTGCGGCAATAGCCGGAGCAATCTTATGGCACACCAAGTTCAACGGAAAATTAAACGGAGTAATAGCCCCCACCACCCCGATGGGCACCCGAGCCACCCAGCCGGTTTTGCCCACCCCGGCTGAACTGGCGTCCATGGTGATGAGCTCAGAGTTCATAGTGCGAGCCACGGCGGCCGAAAAACGCACGGTATCTACCGCCCGAGCAGCCTCGCCTCGAGCAATAGTGATGGGCTTGGCCGACTCGGCCGAAAGCATCTGCGCCAACTCTTCAT